>Ga0183260_10000027_pt1 | contig 88376 bp, 79 predicted proteins | sample AntDrymUQ4972206_2_FD_129768 | JGI IMG/M metagenome (GOLD analysis project Ga0183260, IMG submission 129768) | Polar desert sand microbial communities from Dry Valleys, Antarctica - metaG UQ497 (22.06) (version 2) (version 2) | ecosystem: Environmental > Terrestrial > Soil > Desert | place...
CAAGAAAGTGACAGGAGGCCTGCGTTCCTCTTCAAACTTGCGCGGCACAAAGATTAGCGGCCCGATTTTTCGGTGAAACAAATGCAGGAGCGATGGGAATCGAGGTACCCAATCCCGTACGCACCACCGATGAAGACAGGGCCGACGGATATGCCGAAGGCAGGGGCGGGCATGGAAAGCGGGGGTGCGATATATCCCCCCTCAGCCTTGACATCGGCGCCTGTGGCTCATACTATGCAAACAGAAATAGAACAGATGTTCTATTTCTGGGGATGAGATTCGGGTGGCCGAGGTGATTTGCCTAGTTGCCTGAGCTCGGGTCAATGAGGGATTTACAGGATGGCAGAGCACCTTCGACATCGCCAACAACAACCAGCGGCCGACGCCCGCCCTGAGGACGCGGCCGTGACGGGCATCGCGATTTCGCGCAAGCGGCGCTCGATTCGCACGACCCCGCCAACGTATCGATGGGAGTGTCCATGCCAGGACCGTCCCGTGCTGCTTGCAACCTACGACCCCAACGGCCGGATGAACATCAAGGTAAAGGATCGCTACTGGCACCTGTTTGGATTCGGACAGGTCCAGGCGATTTGCCCGCGGTGCGCGGCCGAGCACATTCTGGATTTGCGGATGCTGCGCCACGCGCTCGATGGCGGGGAGGATCAGTCTTAGTCGCGACCTATTGAGCTCCGAAGAGCCTCCATTGCCCAACGTCGTTCACAACGGGATGCGCCCAGGCGCATGCCGGAACCGGGGAGGTTCTTCAGATGGCGGATCAGTCGCGGACCGCAGGGTTGCGGCCCACTCCGGTCACGCTTCGGTCGATTTCCACCGACCGGCGTGACGCAGTTTCACGCTCGGCCCACGTAGCAGACGGCTTCCGGCATCCCCTGGCGCCGCTCGGGTCGTCACCGGCATTGCTGCCGCTGATTGGGGTCGACGACGACCTGGGGCCCGCGCTCGAACGCGTGTTGCACCCAGTAGCGGTGCGCGCCCAGAGTGGGGACCGGGCTGCGCGCGACGCGCTGTACATGGCGTTCGAACCAAAGCTCGTGCGATTCATCTGGCGAATCCGCGTGCCGTTCGCCCCGGATGGCTGCAGGGGACTGTGGGACCGCGACGATGTCACGCAGGAAGCGTACCTCGCCTTTGTCGGGGTCATCGAAAGCTGGTCGCCGGGGATTCCGTTTGGGCGATACGTGTTGGCGAATTTTCCGTGGCGGTTGCGCGATGCCGTGCACCGTGGCGTGGGGCGGCGGGGCGTGCCGCCCCGGGGATACGCGGTCCCGATTCTCGACAGCGACACGATCGCGGATCCCGCTTCCGGGGAAGACGAACAGCGGGTCATGATTGATGCGCTGGCGGCCTCGTTCGAGCCTCCGCTGGACAATTTACTGCGCCTGCGCATCCTGGAGCAGCAGACGCTTGCCAAGGCGGCGAAGCGGCTCGGAATCAGTCGGCGCTCGGTCAATCGCCATTGGCGCACGATCCTGATTCGTATGCGGGCAGAGGAACGCCAGCACGGGTGAGAGGGGGACACGGATGGGATTGCGGGAGGGCTGACCACCCTGCAAGTCGACCTACCAGATCTGGTATGCGGCCGGGGTCAGCCCCTACCGCCCCTGCACGTCGACGCGCCAGATCCGTTATGCGACCTGGTTCAGCCCCTATCGAACCTTCGGGGGACGCTACGCCAACGCGTGTTCGTGGGCCTGGGCGAAGGTCTGCGTGAAAGCTTCGGGCGGCTGGGCGCCGGAGAGCCCGAACCTGTCGTCGATCACGAAGTACGGGACACCGGTAACGCCAGCCGCCTGGACCTGCCGGATTTGGGACTCGACGTTCGCGCGGGCAGCATCGTCCGCGAGCGCGCCGACGATGGCCGTTTGCTCGTGATCATCCAGACCGGCAATCGTCGCCGCGTCAAGAATTTGCGCCGCGGTGCCGATGTCCTTGCCTTCTTCAAAATAATCCCGGTAGAGGGCCTGGATCAGGGCAGGCCGCTTCCCGGATGGTGTGGTAGCGATGGCAATGTGCCCAGGCAGCGTATCGACCGCGACATCGATCAGGTCGAACCGAAACGTGATCCCCGCTGCCGCTCCGGCGTGGGTCACCCGCTCGAACATGGCGTCGATTTGCTTGTCGGTGGCGTGTTTGCGATCCTTGAATCGCTGGCGGAACTCCTGAGGAGGCGTCCCCGGGGACATGGGATCGAGCTGGTACGGCAGCCACCGCAACTCAAATTCGCCGCCATGTTCCGCGGTCCACCCGGCGATTGCCCGATCGAGGTTGTGGTGTCCGATGTAGCACCACGGGCAAATGAGATCCTGCACGACCTTGATATTCATCGATAACTCCTGCGTTACGCGCGAAAACTGCTTACCAATCGTAAGAGTTTACCGCGTTTCCAAGCGGAACGCAGACGGGCGAATCCATACAAGCAGGATCGGGCACGAGTCAGGCAGTACGAAATCCCGCTGAACACAGATGCAATCTGGACGGGCGCGCAGGCGGGCGGTCTATAGGATCGACAAGATCCGGTGATGGAAGGTGTCGACACCGGTCGATCCAGAGCGTGTCCAGAGCGAAGCGTGGGATCTTCCCGTACGACAGACGGTTGTCGAAGCGTTGACCTGCGTCCCGTACAAAGGATGCGGCAGTGATTCCGATGCTACCTGGGAATGATTTACCGGCTGTGACTGCGCCCGCGTATACTTCGGGAGTCTGCACTCTAGCGGAGTAGGACCGGTTGCGACCCCGGTTGGCTTCTTATCGATCGGGCCGGATTGGTCCAACGTACACACGACGCAGCACCGGAGTTCCGCGCATGTTCCGATGTAAAGTTTGTGGCTGGATCCATGAAGGCGCCGCCCCGCCGGATGATTGTCCGTCGTGTGGCGCGCCCGCCGACCGGTTCCGGGCGATGGATTCGTCGGAAGTCGGGATGACTGCCGCCGAACTCGCCTCGCTGGGCATCACCGGTCAGGGATTCGACCAGATCGATGTCGAGGACAGTCGAAGGATTCGCCTGCTCGCCTTCGTCGACGCCTCTTTCTTCTCGCCGTTCACGCTGCGGCATGGCAAGCGGTACCCGATCTACACCGGCGATCCGCAATGGTTTTCGGACAACATTCCGTGCATGACCGCCTGCCCCTCGCACACCGATATTTCGCGCTATATCGCGCTGATCGCCGATGGCCGGTACGCCGACAGCTTCGAGCTCAATCGCGAGCATAATGTGTTCCCCGGTTGTCTCGGCCGGATGTGCGCCCGCCCTTGCGAGGACGCCTGCCGCCGCAAGGAAGTCGATGCTCCGATCGGCATCTGTTACCTGAAGCGCGTTGCCGCCGACTACCGCGGTGAAACGCGTCGTGAAATCGCTCCCCCGCCGAATGGCAAATCCGCGGCGATCGTCGGCGCCGGCGTCTGCGGCTTGACCGCGGGCCGCCAGCTTGCGCGCAAGGGGTATGCGGTCGACATCTACGAGCGTTTTCCGGTGCCGGGCGGCGTGATGTGGACGGGGGTGCCGGAGTGGCGATTGCCGCGCGATGTGATCGCCGAAGAGGTCGCCCTGATCACCGATCTTGGAGTACGGATTCATTACAACACCGATGTCGGCAAAGATGTGCATTTGCGTGACCTCGCTGGAGTCAACGATGCAGTCGTCCTCACCGCGGGCTGTCAGGTTGCGAGCGCGATGGACATCCCGGGCGAAGACTTAAGAGGTGTCGTCTCCGGTCTTCAGTTCCTCGAAGATGTGTCGCTTGGCCAGAAGGATGTCTGGGTCGGCAAGCGCGTCGTCACGGTTGGTGGAGGTTTCACCTCGATGGACTGCGTGCGGACCGTGCTGCGGCTTGGGTCCGAGCGTTCGGTGATGACGTATCGGCGGACCGTCAATGAAATCCCGGTCGAGGAACTCGAACTCGAGGAAGCCGAGATCGAGGGCGTCGAGATCATGTACATGGTCACCCCGACCCGGGTCATCGGCGACGAAGAAGGCAATGTGATCGCGATCGAAATGCAGAAGAACGAACTCGGCGAACCGGACCGGTCGGGCCGGCGGCGACCGGTTCCGATCGAGGGCTCGCAGTTCCTGATCTCCTGCGACATGGTGATCACCGCGATCGGCCAGAAGCAGGACAACCGCTTCCTGGGCGAGATGTTTGGGGAGACCGACCGGCGCGGCGTGCCGCTGCTCGACCAGAATCTCAAGAGCGAGATCGACAACATTTGGGCGGCGGGCGATTACGTGATAAACCCCACCAACTTCATTTCTTCGATCGGCGAGGGCAAGCGCGTTGCCGACCTGATCGACCAGGAATTGCGCGGCGCGAAGCCCAAGAGGAAGGAAATGGAGATCACCCGGGTGCCCACCGAGTTTATCTCGACTCCGAACTCGTTGCTCTCGGAAGGCGTGGCCGAGTGGTCGATGACGGCGATGAGCCGCCGCCTTGTCTGGGGTGACGATTACGCCGGCGTCGGTCGCCAGGGGATGCCGATGCTGCCTGTGCCGGAGCGCGGAATCGGGACAATGGACAACACGCTCGAATCCGAATTAGGCTACACGAAACCGATCGGATTCGAGGAAGCCAAGCGCTGCCTACAGTGCCAGCTCAACATCTTCATCGATGGCAACCGCTGCATCCTCTGCAATAGTTGCGGCGATGTTTGCCCGCATCAGTGCATCGAGATGATCTCGCCAGACCGCATTTACAGCATCGACAACGATGTTGAGCTGGCGGAAATGGCGCGGGCCGAACTTGGTCCATTTGCGGCGGCGATGGTGATCGACGAGCGGTCGTGCATTCGCTGCGGGCTCTGCGTCGACTGGTGTCCGACCGAGTGCCTGACGATGGACCACTTCCGGGTCACGCCGGCCGAGGAGCGCGAAAGCGTTGGTCTCGCGATCGTCGCCGACTGACGCTGGCAGCGGCGTACCGTGACTCGTAGGGGCTGAGCCCGGCACAACTGACAACTTGTCGGGAAACTGGCAGATTTGTTAGCCCGTTGACACGCGGAATTATCGGGCGGACGACCCTGTATCCTGGTCGACCAGACTGACTATGCGACCGGGGTCCGCCCCTACGACTTTCACGCACCCTAGCTGCTCACCTGAAGGCCGGAGGAGGATCGCCAGCGGTCCGCGATTCCGCAATCCGCGAACCAACCGAAACAGATTCGCGCGTGACGCCGTCGTCGAAAAGTCGCCAGTAATCGGTGTACCGATAGGCCCGCGAACGTCGTCGACCCGAGATTTCCTCCACAATGCCGAGCGATCCTAATTGGTCGATCAGGCGGCCCGCCGTCACATCGGTCACCCCAAGTTGTTCCGCCACGAGCGCCACATTGATCAGCGGTCGCCTGAACAGCACGTCATGTAGTTTGAGTTCGCTCAAGCCGAGTCCGCGCGCCTGAATTCGCGCTCGATCATGTTCGCGAAGGCGGACGATCGCGCCGGCCGTAGCGGTTGCTTCCTCCGCCGTGACGGCGACGCCGTACAGGAAGAACCGCATCCATCCTTCCCAGTTGCCGTCGGCGCGGACAGCCATAAGGCGATCGTAATACTGCGCCTTGTGCGCGTTGAGAAACGAACTGAGATACAGCAGCGGGCGATTCAGGATGCCGCGATGAACAAGTTGAAATGCGATCAGCAAGTGGCCAACCCGGCCATTGCCGTCCAGGAACGGATGAATCGTCTCGAACTGAGCGTGGGTGATGGCGCATGGGGAGTTGAGTATGGTAACGACGGCAAAAATGCGCCGATACCTTCATCGATGTTGGCAACGACACGAAGTTTGGTTCGTTATCGTACCGCGGAGCCGTTTGGTTTGGTAACAGCGATAGGGGACAGCCATGTCACGCTACGTCGCACTGTTGCGTGGAATAAACGTCGGGCCGAAGAAGCGGATCAGGATGGACGATCTCCGAGCCCTGATCGAGGGACTTGGTTACTCTGACGTGAAGACCTATGTCAACAGCGGAAATGTGGTGTTTTCCGCAGACGGTCCTCAGGATAATCTGGCGTTAGCGAACGGGATCGAGGGGGCCTTGGCGGCTCACCACGAACTCGACGTTCCGGTTGTGGTCCGATCGGGCGAGGAACTGGTTCGCATCGTCGCCAACAACCCGTTTCCCGAACATGCCGCACATCACAAGACGCTGCATGTCAGCTTCCTCAGCGAAGAACCGGCGGCAGACCTGGTCGACTCGCTGGCGCGTGTCGAACGGGGTGAGGACGACTACCGCGTTCTTGGCAAAGACGTCTACCTCCACTACCCCAACGGCATGACCGGCGCGGTGTTCATGGTCAATGGACTCGACAAGGCGCTCAAGGTCACCTCGACAAGCCGCAATTGGCGCACGGTCGTCACGCTGGCGAAGATGACGGTCGAGTAAGTCCAAAGTTCGTCTACCGACCCCCTTGTGCGGATTCTGGCAGCGGATACAATCGGCCCCGGGTCTGCGGACACGCCCATTCGGCGATGCGGCGGGTCGAATTGCGTTCCGGGCACGGAGCCGGGAGCATATACAACAGTCGGAAGCGAGGCATTTCGTGAGTTCACCGTTGCGAGTAGGTATTTTGGGGGCTGGCGGGATTGCCAACGTCCATGCGCGTGGTTGGAATGCGTATCCGGGGCAGGCGTCGATCGCCGCATTCTCCGATGTGGCGACCGATCGCGCCCAGGCAATGAGCGATCACCACACCGGTGGCTCGGCCAGGATCTACGACTCGATCGACGCTGTTGTCGGCGATGCTGAAATCGACATCATCGACATCTGCCTGCCCCACCACCTGCACACCGATGCCGTGATCAAGGCCGCCAAAGCGGGCAAGGCGATTCTCTGCGAGAAGCCGCTCTGCACCACGCTCGGCGATGGCACCCTCATACGGAACACGCTACGTGAAACGGGCGCGGTGTTCATGGGCGCTCACAACAACCTGTTTACCCCAGCCTTGCTTGAGGCGCGCCGCCTGATCGAGAGCGGCATCATCGGCAATCCGTTCATGTACCGCTCGATCGAGACGTTCCAGGCGCGATCGTTCGATCCCTGGACAGCTGGCAGCGCCTCGGCGGGCGGCGGCCAAAAGGGGTGGCGAGCGAACCTGACACAGGCGGGCGGCGGCGAGCTGCTCGACACCGGGTACCACGGCACGTATCGGCTGCTTTCGATGGCGGCCGGGGATCGCCCGGTCGAGGTCACCGGGTTCCTGAGCCGGTTCCTGCTCTCGCACCTGCCGACCGAGGACACCGGTCAGGTGATCGTGCGCTTCGAGTCGGGAGCGGTGGGCCAGATCATCACCAGTTGGGCGTTCGATGTTGTCGACAGCCGCCAGTTCGAAGTCGAGGCAGAGTTCGGGGCGCTGGCGGGCAGCCAGACGTTCCTTAAGCACCAGCTCTACCGGTGGTCGTCCGCGGCGGAAATGACCTTCCCCACACCGGCGACGTTCACGCTCGAAATCGGTCACTTTATCGACATGGTTCGGAACGGCGCGCCGAACGCGGCTCCGATCGACGACACCATTCGGACCCTGCAGGTGATCAAGGCGGCGTACTTGTCTGCCCAAATCGGCGCAACCGTGTCCCTGCCGGAGGACCCGACCGGGGCGCCGGTGGCGAGGACAGTGGCGTTCAAGACACCCTACAGCGTCGAGGTCCCGGACGAGGTTTTAATGTAGACGGCTCTGTCGAAGCGACGTTTGGACCCAACGCAATTCAGTGAGCACGGTCACTATCGGGCGGATCCATTCGACAAGCTCAGGTCGGACCACAGGATCGACAAGGTTCGTTTTTGGAACTTGTCGACCTCGGTCGATCCAGCTCCGCCCGTACGAAAGTGATGCACGAACCCAGGAATATGCGTCATGCGTTACGGGAGTGATTGGCACTATTTAAGGGGACATCATGTATTCATCGCTTATGACCGGCGCAATCGGGATCAAGGGGCTCGGTCTCGAAGCATCGATCGAACTTGCCGCCCAGACCGGTTTCGAAGGTCTCTGGTTCGACATCAAGGAAGCGAAGGCGCTGACCGATGCCCGTGGCATGGATTATGTCATGGAGGCGTTCGCCAGCAAGGGTGTTAGACCCGGTGGTTGGGGCGCTGGCGTGCGCTGGCAGGATGACGCCAACCGCGACGCCGATGTCGAGGCCCTCAGGCCGCTCGCCGAGCTTGGCGTGGCCCTCGGCAACCCGTTCACGACGACCGGCATCATGCCCGCGAACGACGAACGGGAGTTCGACGAACAATACGCGTTCATTGTCGCCCGCCTGCGTCCATACGCGGAAGCGCTCAAGGAGTCCGGCATCAGTCTCGGCATCGAGTTCATTGCGCCGAAATCGCTTCGCGACAGGTTCAAGCATCAATTCATTTACAGCATGCCGCAGATGCTGGAACTTGCGGCTGACGTCGGAACTGGCAACCTCGGGGTGCTGTTCGATGTGTGGCATCACTACACCGCGCACGGCATGCTTGAGGAGATGGCGCTGCTGACGAACGACAATGTCCTTGTGGTCCATGTCAATGATGCGCCGGAGGGTCTTGAGGTCGACGAGCAGCAGGATCTCTCGCGAACTCTGCCGATGGAGACTGGCGTGATTCCGGCGCCGGCAATGATCGCGAAGCTCTCACAAATTGGCTACACCGGGCCGGTGATCGCCGAACCGTTCAGCACCCGCCTGAACGAGTTGGCGGCTGCCGACGCTGTTGCCGCCGCGGACGATACCAGGGAATCAATCCGAAAGTTGTTCTCTGCCGCCGGAATCTGAGCGCTTGCGGTGATGGTTCACCTGGTCTCAAGGGCTGGAGGAGACCAAGCGACCTCCCAGGTTCGGCTACGCTCGAGCTCGAAATGACAACTCGATCCTGAGTGGCGCGTCAAGCATTCGTTGACACATCCAAGTGCTGTCACTCTGACGAAGGAAGAGTCCCCCGGCGACGCCAGTCGGCGTCAGCGGACGTGTATGGGAGGCATGCCAAGGCGCCGACTTCGTCAGAAGCGCTCCGCGCGGAGACTCTTCGCTGGCGCCCAGGGTGACGGCGCATCGTGCATAGCCAAGCCATATTTCCCTTGACACGCCACTGACGACGGCAATGAACGCGTTTGAATCCGAACGAACACCGCCACTTCACACGGCGCTAATTGGATTCAGGAGTGGATCCCAGAGCCCGCTCGGGCGCTGCCCGGAAGCGGGGATTCAGGCGGCGCATCAGCCAGGCGACCTGGGGAAGATACCGCCGTTCGATGGTTTCCGGGTAGGAAACGATGGTCCCGCCAAACCCGGTCTTGAACTGATCCACACCCTCCAGATCCGTGCGCGAGCGCAGGTGATCGGCGCCTGGTGCGTTGAGTGGGGGTTCGGGAGCGATTCCTCCCAAGTCATACCTGGTGCACCCTTGGCCGCGAGCCCACTGCATGGTGGCGAACTGGAGGAGCGCGGCGTCGCCCCGGCTGCGCTTGGTACGGGTTGAACCCGCGTACATCGAACGCGCTTCCTCGCCGACCCGGGCGGCGATCTGTCCGGCGGTGACCACATCGTCAATCTGCGCAAAGAGGAGGACGGCCTGATCCCCGTACGTCTCAAGGAAATCCTGGTAATACGCCCGGGAATGAATGCCAAATCCGCTCCGCTGCGACGTTTCCCGCAACAGTCGATAGAAGATATCGATCTGGGTCTCACCGGCTATGACCTGGTCCACGATCACCCCATGCCGCTTGGCGTAGGTGATGTTGTATCGGGTGTCCTTCCGCATCTGGGCGAGGAGGACATCATCGTCGAGGAGGTCGACTTTGACGGTTCGCGAGGTCTGGAAGGCGGCGGGACCGCGCACGAATCCGCGTCGGTCGTTGAACCAGGCATCGGGCAAAGGTTGCTGTGGCTCAATGACGAGAACGATCGCTCGCTCCCGGCGGCACACTGTGTCGATTGCAGACAGCAAGTCCAGGGCATCGGCCGCTTGATCGGAAATCACCGGGCCACGTGGGAGGTAAGCTATGGAGAATGGGCCGACGCGCCGGAACAACACCTGGGCCATGGCCTCCCCACCGGGGCCAGGGGTCTGGACGTGCCGCGCATACCAGCCATGTTGCTGTTTAAAAGCGCCCCATCTCCACGATTGCAGGAGATCGCCATCGAGGCGGGCGATGGCGTCATCCCATCGTTCTCCGGCTTCACTTTGATCTCGACCAGCAGTCACCGAACGGTACGATCCTTTCGAGTGTGGATGCTGGAGACGAAATCCGCGTCCGCACCAGTGGCCAAAACGAGCGACTGGAGCGTAACGCACCACAGAACATATGGGGTTGCCAATCCGCAGCAGTCGTTCCATTGTGATTCCGGGAAATTAACGGCAGGTTGGAGGGGAATGAGAGTCACTCCATAATTGGTCGCCGCCGCGCCCGTCTCGTGTGCTGGCCGCATTGTCGCGACGCATGCAGGATAGCCGTTCTTGCGTCGTTTATCGAGTATCGTGCGGCGAATCGCCAGGATCGAAGCGGATAACCAAGTTCTCGCGGCTTCGTGATCAGGGAAGGAGATTCTGGGCAATCGATCTTCTGGCGAACATGACGCACGTTGACGTCGACGAGATTGGAAGCTGGATAGAACTCGTAATCCCGGACGGCGGGAAGGATCTGTTGCCGGCTGAGCATACGGCCTGGAACGTGCACTGAGTATTCCAGCAGCGAGAACTCTTTGCTGGGGATCTCAATTGAGGTTGCGCCGAGCCAGTGCGCCGGGCCACCGGAACGGGTGCTTTCTCAACCGATGCTCACCGCGTCGTCATCGTATCCTTGGCTACTGACGATACGATTCAGTCGGATGACCGTATATTGGGAAGGGACCATGAAACAAATGAGGATGCGTTCACGGGAGATCCAAAGGCGGAATGGACCGGTTGCCGTTGTCCTCAATGTGAGCCTTGCGGGTCTTGGCGCGATGCAGAGCCTGGGCCGGGCGGGGGTACCCGTGACCGGGTTGGATCCCGATACCGATCATGCCGGGTTCGTGTCGCGTTACGGCCACTCCCTCAAGTGTCCCCACCCGGTGCATGAGCCAGACCAGTTGGCCGAGTTCCTGATCGACCTGGGCAAGCGCCTCGATCAGCCCGGAATCATTTCGCCGGCGTCCGACGCGTTTGTGTTGTTCGTGTCTCGCTACCGGGAGGTGTTGGGTGAATACTTCCGGTTCAACGTATCTCCCGCCCCGGTGATGGAAGCTGCTCTCGACAAGCGAAAGCTTTATGACCTCGCCGCCAACGTGGGATATGCCCATGCAACGACCCTGCATCCGAAAACAATGGATGATGTTCACCAAATCAAGCACGATCTCGCCTACCCGGTATTCCTCAAGCCATACTACTCCCACATGTGGGAAGCGTATTTTCCTGGCGCCGGCAAGGGCATCAAGGTCTTCTCGGCGGAAGAGCTCGTCTCGTCCTTCCAGAAAATCTTCCCAACCAACGTCGAGGTCATGGTCCAGGAGATCATTGCCGGCCCGGCCTCGAATGTCCAAACGGTCTACGTGTACCTGACGCCGGACGGGGAGCCCCTCGGTCTGGTCACGACGCGTAAGATTCGCCAGTTCCCGATCGAGTTCGGGCGCGGATCGCTGGCCGAAACCTTTCACGATCAGGAGTTCGCCCAGTTCGGTCTGACGTTCTTTCGCGAGATCGGGTACCGTGGGTTTGGCACAATAGAGTTCAAGCGAGACGACCGTGATGGCCTGCTCAAGGTGACGGACCTGAATCCGCGCTGGGTCAAGCCGATCAATCTGCCGACCGCCGCCGGCGTCGACTTCCCGCTGATCCATTATCTCGATCTCGCCGGAGAGCGGCCATCGCCGCGGATGGAATTCAAGGCGGGCGTGCGCTGGTGGGACGCGATCAGCGATCTGGCAACCTCATGGTCGATGTATCGTTCCGGCGATCTTTCACCATGGTCGTGGGCCCGATCATGCATGGGGGCACGCGCGTTTCCCGCGTTTGCGTTGGATGACTTGAAACCGTTTTTGCATGACTACGATTACGGTCGCCGGCTCCTGCGAGCGCCATTGAAGGTGTTGGGCCGCCGCTGACCGGCCGCGATCCCCAGATCGTCCTATACAGTTTGCGGATTCGGATGAGGGTGTGCGGACTGTGAAATCCAGGTGGAGTCGCCCCTCACTCGGCATGTTCTCGCAAACCGCGGGCCGCTCGGTAGCGAAAAATGCGGCGATTGTAGCCGGCGCTTTCGCGGTTAGCCGCGTGCTCGGGTTGCTGCGTGAAATCGTGATCGCGGCCCGGTTCGGGACCGGCGATACCTACGATGCCTACATCGTTGCTTTTCGCATCCCGGACTTGCTGTTCGTGATCGTGATGAGCGGCGCATTCGGCTCCGCCTTCATCCCGGTTTTCGGCGGGTTCCTGGCGCGGGACGACAAGGAACGGGCATGGCGGTTGGCGAACGCGCTGCTCACCTACACTGTCGTTATTCTCCTGGTTGTGGCGCAATTCATCCTTTTCTTTGCGGAACCCCTGATCGGCCGGCTGATCGCTCCGGAGTTGTCCGCGGAGAGCCAGCACCTGGCGGTGGACCTCACCCGTTTGCTGCTGCTCTCGCCGTTGCTCCTTGGTTTGGGCGCGGCGGCCAAGGGCATGCTGGAAGCGCAGGACCTCTTCGCCCTTCCGGCGGTTGCGCCGATCGTCTACAACCTCGGGATCATCCTAGGAGCCGCTTTCCTGACGCCGTTCATGGACATCTACGGCGTTGCCGTGGGCGTGATCCTTGGCGCCGCCGGGCACGTCTCGATCCAATTCGGTTACCTCTTGAGGCATGGACTCTCGCTTCGTCCCACATTCGATCTCAAGACTGATGGATTGCGGGAAGTGGCGCGGCTTATGGGGCCCCGCCTGGCCGGACAGTTCCTTGGCCAGTCCAACCTGATCGTGATCACGAACTTTACCTCTCGTGCCGGAGAAGGAGCGATATCGGCGCTTTCTTACGGGGAGCACCTGGTGATGCTGCCGCATGGAATTCTCGCGCTCAGCATGTCGACGGTCATTTTCCCGCGGATGGCTCGTCAGTTCGAGTTGGGCAGGATGGATGAGCTCCGGCAGACGCTGCTCAGCGCGATCGGCCCACTGACGTTCCTCACCCTGCCCTCGGTCGTCGTGCTCTTCACGCTGCGCGAGAGCATCGTGCAAGTGGTGCTGCAGTACGGATCGTTCACCTCCGAGTCGTCGGATTTAGTCGTGGAAAGTATCGCGTTTCTCTCTCTCGGATTGCTGGCGCGGGCGATCATCGAACCGCTGACGCGTGGCTTTTATGCGATGCACGACACGAGCACACCGTTATTCGTGTCTCTCGCTTCGGTCGTCGTCAACGCGGCGCTGGCTTGGCTGCTGGTGGATCGGTTCGGGTTGGCGGGGGTCGCCTTGAGCCTGTCGATCGCCTACACGTTGCGGATGTCCGCGTTGCTTGTACTGCTCTCACGGCGAACGGGTGGCCTGCTCCAGGATTGGGTTATGTCGATCACGAGAGTGTTGCCAGCGGCGGTGATCCTTGGCGTGCTGGGCGTGGCGACAAGCGGTCCGTTGACCCAGCTCACTGATCCGGTCGAGGGGCGAAGCGTGTGGGGATACCTGGCGTTCGGGTTAGTCGTGACCCTGCTTGGCATCGCCTACCTCCTCGCGGCTACGCTCACCCGCGTGCCGGAAGCCACGGATCTGTTCATGAGGGTCCGCCAGCGTGTGCGTCGTTGGAAATGACAGTCGCCGGGAGCCGGATCCGTTAGCCACATCGATTGGGTTGATGTCCATTCGGCGAGCTCAGCGCAGTCAGCGGGTGGCCTCCAGTCAACCAATGGACCCGACAGATTTGGACGCACTGGCATTGTCTGCCCGACGAGCCGGATAACGACGATCGGCGGCCGATCATCGCGCGAATCTCTCGCACCACCAACCGTCGCTTCAATGTCCTCGGCGGGTGCATTGAGAAGATTGTGGTGGAGACCTGGTAAACCCTCGAGTTCCGCACTTCCCACCCCTCATGATGCCTGATAGGCTGATGCATCTCCGTTTGACCGCGTTTCGTGCGTGGCCAGCCACACAGGAGCGACCCATGAAGATTACCGACATCCGTTTGCATCAGGTTGCGGGAACGATCCCGTTCGAGGGGGTGTTCTGGGAAGAGCGTCTCATTCAACCGATCGATGTCTATCCCGAATTCAAGGCGCGCCAGCGCAAGGAAATGCGATCCACTGACGACCGCGGACTGCCGGTGTCATCGGTCTTCATCGAAATTGAGACCGACGAGGGCGTGAGCGGCATCGGTGGGCCGACGTCGGTCGATGTCGCCTTCATCGTCTGGCGGCAATTCAGGGACTTGCTGATCGGCGAGGACCCGATCGCCACGGAGCGTCTTTGGGACATCATGTACCGCTCGGCGGTGCACGGCCGCAAGGGCGAAGCGATGTTCGCGATCAGCGTGATCGATTGCGCCCTGTGGGACATTCGCGGCAAGTGGGCCAACGCGCCTGTCTACCAGTTGCTTGGCGGGGCGGTGCGCAAGGAGATTCCGGCCTATGCCAGCGCCCTCGGCTACTCGATCGAACCGGAGCGGGCGTTCGAGCGGGCGAAGCAGTTCGCCGACGAGGGTTACAAGGCGACGAAGTGGTTCGTGCGTAACGGTCCAACCGATGGTCACGAGGGCATCCGCAAGAATGTGGAGCTGATCAGGACATTACGTGAAGCCGTAGGTCCCGATGTCGAAATCATGATCGACGCCTGGATGAGCTGGGATGTGCCGTACACGGTCCACATGTCTGAGCTGTTGCTGGAATACTCGCCGTACTGGATCGAAGAGCCGGTGATGCCAGACAAGATCGAGCAGTATGCCGAGATTCGCGGGCGGTCCCTGGCGCCGACCGCGGGCGGCGAGCACGAATATACGCGCTGGGGGATCAAACAGTTGCTCGACGTGCGCGGCGTCGACTTCGTGCAGGCCGACACCTATTGGGCGGGCGGCATCTCCGAGTTGCAAAAGATCATCACGCTCGGGTCGGCATACGACATCCCGGTGATTCCGCATGGGCACTCGACCCCGGCCAATGCCCACCTCAGCGCCGCCTCCCCGGTCACCACCGTGCCGTGGATCGAATACCTCGTGAAGTGGAACGAGATTCACCAGCACTTCCTCAAGCATCCGATCAAGCCAGTGAACGGGACGATCACGGTCAACGACCTGCCCGGACTTGGGATGGAGCTTGACCCGGGAAAATTCGAGACCGAGCGCTACCTCAACTTCGCGGATTTGTAGTCTTCTGGGGCGAGCGCCTGTCTGAACCGGCTCGTGGTGACCGTGCTGTTCCGTGGTATCAACAATGGAACAGACCGATTGCCCCAAGGCGAGCCTGTTGCGCAGGCGCTTGTTTTATGACAGACGAAGACGAGGAAGAACGAATCGTCAGGAGCGAAGACATTTCGACGGTGGAGCGTGAGCGGCGCATCGCCGAATCGTTGGCGCGATTGGACGCGATGACCGACGACGACATCGACCTCTCGGATATCCCCGAGATTACCGATTGGTCCAATGCGATTCGTGGATGGTTCAGCGATTCACCGCAAGTTGAGATTAGGTTGCGCATCGACCGCGATGTCCTGCGCTGGATCCTCCATCGCCATGGTGAGTTCCAGACGGCGATCAATGTCGCCCTTCGCGAGCATGTGGAGAGGGAACGCGAGCAATGATCTCGCCTGAGCCGGACCACCTGCATTGACAACGTTGTAGGTGTAACTACAATTAAGTAGTTACATTGGAGTGTGTGGCGCCCTTCGAGTGGGATATTGCCAAAGATCGGCAAAATCGAGCCAAACACGGTGTCGGTTTCGACACTGCTGAACAAGTATTTAGCGATCGCTTCGCTCGTTTCCATGCGGATCGTGTTCCGACAGGAGAGGAGCGATGGTGGGCAATTGGAGAGACGTTTGCCGGCACATTGCTCGTTGTCGTGCATGTCTATCGATATCGTTCTGGCGAGGAATTCATACGGATCATTTCAGCGAGAAGGGCAGACAAACATGAGCAGCGAGCGTACAGCGAAGGAAATTGAGCAACTCATCGCCGAAGATGAGGCTCGCCTAGCAAAGATGACCGATGCCGACATCGACTACTCGGATATTCCACCAGTTCGAGATTTTTCCGGTTGGGAACGCGGGAAGTTCTACCGTCCAGTCAAAGACCAGGTGACGCTGCGGCTCGATCGGTACATGCTCGACTGGTTCCGGCACAACCACGAGAAGTACCAAACGGCGATAAACGCCGCACTTCGCGAGCACATGGACCGGCATCGCAAGACGTTGTAGCCTTTCGGGGCCGCGGCGGCCCTCCCCCCAAATCACTCCCCCTCCCTCACTCCCGCATGAACGATTGATCCTGGTCGATCGTATTTTTCGCCAGCAAACGTCGTCCGGACGAGCCTACTTCCTGTGGGTCAATTTCTTCGATCCGCACCGCCCGTTCATCGCGCCAGAGGAATATCTCGATCGCTATCATCCCAAAACCTTGCCGGATCCGATCGGGGTTTCCGGTGGGCTGGAGACGAAACCGGATGTCCAGCGCCGGCCACGGGCGCGAGCACTCGTGCTTGATTCATTCGACGACCGACCACCAGGTCCAACCGGGTCGGCACAGGTCGGACCCTAGGCAATCGGTAGCAGGTCCGGCCGGTCGACGGTGCTCTCGACCTCGACGTGGCGGTCATTCACGGCGGATTCCAGCACCGCAGTCATGACATCGAGCACGTGATAGCCAAGCTCACCCGTGGCACGGGCCATTTCCCCTGTCTGCAATGCGTTGGCCATGTCCCACACACCGAGCCCCCGACTGTTCTTCGTATTTCCGTAGGTCAGGGGAAGATCAGTCCATTCCGTTCCTTCGCCCTTGAGCACCTGGAGCGGACCGCCAAATGTGTTGGGGTCCGGCAGGCGGAGGGTGCCTTCCGAACCATAGATCACGAGTGTCGAATGGTTGGTTTCCCAGACGTCGAACGAGGCGCCGAGAGAACCGATCACGCCGTTCTCAAATTCGATTGAGGACATGATGTGAGTCGGAGTGTTGACTGGCACCTTTTCGCCAAGCTTCGGTCCGTTGCCGACGATCCGTTCCGGGAAACTGGCGCGGGCCAGCGAGGTGACGCGGGCGACGGGGCCGATCATCGAGACCAGCGCCTGCACATAGTAGACGCCGACATCGAACAACGGCCCTGCCCCCGGCTGAAAGAAGAAGTACGGGTCCGGATGCCAAGATTCCATGCCATGACCGAGCATTTGGGCGCTGACCGCGACCGGCTTGCCGATGAGACCGTCGTCGAGATATTTGCGGGCGCTCTGCAGACCGCCGCCGAGGAAGGTGTCCGGGGCGGAGCCGACGAGCACGCCCTCGGCGGCGGCTTCGGAGAGCAGGCTCTTGCCATCGTCGCGGTTCGTGGCGAGTGGCTTCTCGTTGTAGGCGGATTTCCCGTTGGCGATCGCCTTCAGGGCAATCTCGGCGTGCACGGAAGGGACCGTCAGATTGACGACAATATCCACATCCGGATGAGCAAGCAATTTGTCGACAGAGAACGTGCTGACGCCGAATTGCCCGGCCCGGTCCGCGGCGCGGTCGGCCATGATGTCGGCGATGCCGATGACGCCAATGTTGTCGAACACCGATGTCAGATTCTTGAGATAGATTTCCGAGATATTGCCGGCCCCGACGATGCCGACGTTGATCTTGGCAGATGGAGAAATCGCCATGTTTGCAGATGTCCCTCTGTAAACTGGGCGTGCACGGAACCGAACGCCCACGCTCGCACAGCATTCTCGAAGAATCTTACTCGGGTTCGACAGGGCTGGGAGGTAGCGTGATTGGACAGGGTCGCGGCGATTCACAAGCGACGGTATGATCGCCTCGCGAATCGACGAATTCCGGCACGCGATGTGCACCATCGGCGACAGTGAAGGAGCAAGCGTGACAGTCAAGCTGGTGCATGTGGGACTCGGTGGCTGGGGTCAGGATTGGGAGCTTAACGCAATTCCTCCAGTTGCCCAGTTCGACCGCGTGGCCTGGGTTGATGCTCATGAACCGACGCTCGAAGTCGCTCGCAAGCGGCTCGATTTGCCCACCGACCGATGCTTTACATCGTTGAATGAAGCATTCTCCACGGTTGAATCCGATGCAGTACTGATCACCGCGCCGCAGGTTGCCCATGTTCCGCTTGCGATCGAAGCAATGGAGGCCGGAAAACACGTGCTGGTCGAAAAGCCGTTCGCGATCTCGGTCGACGAGGCGCGGCTCGGTGTCGACGTGGCGCAAAAGACCAACCGGGTCCTGATGGTCAGTCAGCAGTATCGGCATTACCCGGCGGTGCGCAAGGCTGCACAGATCGTGCGGGAGCAGCGTTTCGGCCAGGTTGGCATGGTTCGCGTCGACTTCCGAAAGTGGGCCAACAGCGCGCCGAAGGAGGGTCACCGCCACTACCTCTTCCCGCATCCCTTGATTTTCGATATGGCGATCCATCACTTCGACCTGGCGCGGCTGATCCTGGACCGGGAGGCGGTGAGTGTCTTCGCGAGGGTGATCGATCCCGCCTGGAGCAAGTTTGAGGATGAAGGCGCGGCGGTGCTGACAATCGAGTTCGAAGGAGGATTGATCGTCTCTTATCGAGGAAGCTGGCTGAGTCCGGATCGGTCGACGACGTGGTCGGGTGACTGGAACATCGAGTGTGAGCGCGCCAACCTCTATTTCAGGAGTCGTGAAGGAGCCGCGGCCGGCTCGAAGGGCGACGTGGTGAAGGTGACCGAGTTGGGCAAGACGGAAGAGAGTTTGGCGTTGCCCGCGCCGCGATTCCACGGGCGATCGGCGGGTCTTGTGGCGTTCGCGATGTCGATCGCCACGGGTGAGGAGCCGGAAACCTCCGCTCGCAACAATCTGGGCAGTGTGGCGTTGATGGAAGCGGCCGCTCGGGCCGCGGCGTCGGGCGATGTCGAGGACGTGGAGCAGGTGCGGTGATGGTTTCGCGGATGGTGACACTCTGAGTGCGCGGGTTGCGGTTCCGAGGAACGATCGGATTTGGCGCCGTTCAAAGGGGCGGGTCACTTCGTCAGTTGAGATTGGGGTCGCGCAGTCTGGGTCAACGCACCATCGCTGCCCTCAGTAAAGGCTCGGTTGATCCCGATGAGAACGTGGCATGGGAGAAAAAAGCCAGTGCGACTGACTGACTTCGACGCATTGAGTTTCGACTGCTATGGCACGCTGATCGATTGGGAACATGGGCTCCGGAAGGGGTTAAGACGGATAATCCTCATTGGAGACCAGCGGCTCGATGTCGATGAGTTGCTTGAGACGTATGCCATCGTCGAATCCCGGACGGAGTTCGAGTATCCGGAATTGCCCTATCCCTCGATTATCGGGCGCAGCATCGTGGCGACCGGCGCGGCTCATGGCGTTGCCGTGCCGGTCGAGCTCGCGGCCGCGATCGGCGCATCCATTCCCGCATGGCCAGCGTTCCCCGATTCCGCCGCGGCGCTGGACCGGCTTTCGCGGCGTTTCAAGCTTATCGTTCTCTCGAATGTTGACCGCGCGTCGTTCGCCGCAAGCAAGACGCGTCTTGGAGTCGCCTTTGATCTGGTCCTGACGGCAGAAGACATAGGATCGTACAAGCCGGATCCTCGGAACTTCGCGGTCCTGATTTCCCAGGCGCGATCGATCGGGATCGCGCCGGATCGGCTGTTGCATGTGGCGCAGAGTCGCTTTCACGATCACCTGCCAGCGAAGTCCGCCGGTTTGGCGACCGCCTGGATCGATCGTCGCCGGGGTCTTCCGGGTCACGGGGCGACGCCAATTCCTTCCCATGATGTTATGCCTGACTGGTCGTTTGGCTCGATGGCGGAGTTCGCGGACGCGGTTGATGCCGATGCCGATATGACCAGATAGGCGCCGGAGATCATCGGCCGAAGAGGATGCGCCGGTTCTGCTCAAGCGATTCCACCTGAGTGGAGAGGGTGTGCACGAGCTCAGGAATCCAGGCGGTGGCCTCGTCGCGTTGGACCTGCGTCCTTTCTCGGTGGCCAAGCGAAAGCCACATGATGAAGGCCAGGAAACCAAGTGTTTCAGAGGTATGGCGGGCGAGCGCTTCACTGGTTGTGGGTCCAGTCTGACCGCCAGCGCGACGGTACGCTTCGAGCATTCCTGGACCAGCCTGATCGAACGAGAGAGAGGCATCGACGATTTCGAACCATGGCGCCTCACATCCGCTGGACCCGAAGTCGCACAAGAGCGGACCATCAGGCGTGTGCAGGATGTTGGGCGGGTTGAGGTCGCGATGGGACATGCACCGTGGCACATTAGGAAGAGAAAGAGCGGCGGTCGCCAAGGCGGTGGCCTCGGCGATCGCGGGCATGATGCCTCGCACGTGTTGAACCCAGGGCAACGCGAGGCGGTCACCCTGGTCGAGCCAGTCTCGCCAATCGGCCTGGTCGTGGATGCCGTAGGCGTGCGCGAGGGAGGCCTCATGATCGCACCCGATCGGCCATAGGGCGTGAAGCCGGGCGGCGGTTTGGCCCAGCCACGTATCGATTGGCAGGCGCTCGCCTTGAGGGATTTGGTCCATCCAGCGGTGCATCCAGACGAGATGTGCGTCAATCCGGGTTGCGAGGCCGGCAGTTGGCCGCGGGGGTTCAACCGGCGGCACAATGTCGACCCCGGCGGCCAGGGCCAGGCCTTCCAGGCGACCCGCGGTCTGGAGTGTCTCGATCTGGTATGTGGGGGCCGGGAATGGGAGGACCTTGAGGCTCCACTGGCCACCGGTTGGAGAACGGACCTGCCAGGCGCCCCCGATGCCGCGGTGAAAGGCGACCATTTCGAGATCGCCGGGGAGGTTGAAGGCCGATTCGACCTCGGAGAGCGGTATTGGCAGTTCGGGGGCGACGAGGGCCGATCTGAGCATGCCGTCATTGTGCACGAATACGCGGCGACACGGCCTGGTTAGTCCCTGAAGCCGCCGTGGCGCGCGTGACGCCGCGTCGGCGCGATCCACCACAGCGCCAGGATCGTGATCGCCACGGCGCCTGCCACCGACCATGATGCCCAGCGGTTGACAACCACCGCGGAAAGGACGAGTTGCGACACCAGCACCAGTGCGGTCGAGAGGGGGATGAGGCCGGCGATCATGAATCGCGTGGCGGTAGTCTTGAACCCCTCCCGATCGTGAAGGGGACGCTGCAGCCGGTGTTGGGCGGCCGGCGCCGTGAACAGGATCAGGCTCATGATGCTGCACAGGAACGTGATGTCATAGACCGTCTTCTCATCACTCCGGATCTCGTCGAATCCGCCGTTGAATGGAAGGATAATCAGGAATGCGGTTAACGTCTGGGCGCCGGGCAGGAGAACGCGCAACTCACTCAGCAGGTCGGTGAGATCGCCATCGTCGCGCTCCAATGTGGCGGACCCGGGGGCCATGGACTGATTGGAGTCGTGCAAGCGTGGCCCCTCCGGACAGTGCAATCAATCAACTATTAACGCAATGATAAGCGTTGCCACCGTCACGGCGCTCGGCAGGCAAGTAGAAGGCGCCGAGGATAAGGCAAGCTGATTCCGGACCCGGACTGGCCCTCCGCGAGTTTTTTGGCTGGGTCGTGTGTGGTAGTCTCTTCGGGCCGTACGATCAGGTTTCCCTCAAAATAGGAGTTCAATCGATGAGCGACAGCACCAAAGACCGAACCGAAGGCGGAATGGACAAGGCCAAGGGCATGTTCAAGGAGAAGCTCGGCGATCTCACCGGCAACGACGACCAAAAGGCCGAGGGCCAGGTTGATCAGGTCAAGGGCGAGGCCAAGGAAGGCAAGGCCGACGTCAAGGACAAGATCGACGAGGGTGTGAAGAAGTTCACCGGCAACTAGCATCGGGGATCGTTGGTCGCACAGTGAACGATGATACGGCGCGCGACCTCTCGATCATTGAAACGGAACACGACGAGCCGCCGCCGGAATATCCGGGGCGGCTCGTTGTCAAACTCCGGTCAGGTAAGTTCGTTGTGAGCGCCGACCCTTCGACGATGGCGCGAGTGATCGCGAAAGGATGATTCAGCCGTGGACACGGACCAGATCAAGGAGCACATGGCGGTGATCGATTCCAACAGTATGGAGTTCGCCACGGTCGATCACCTCGATCCGGGGAACACGATCAAGCTGACGAAGGATGACGACGGCAATCACCACTGGATTCCGTTGGCGTGGGTGACGCGCGTCGATGACTGCGTTCATCTCGACCGTCCCGGCGATCAGGCGATGCAGGAATGGTCGACGTCGAATCCGGGAGAGCTGTAGGGCCGCCCTCCGCCTGTGATGTGACAGCCTGCCGCTGGTCGGTCCAGGACGGGCCGGCTACGCTCTATTCCCACATCGACAATCTCTCGGTGGACTGGAAGGCGAACCCTATGCGCATCGGCTATCCCTGCGTCAACCTGACGGTCGGGATCTCGGCGTCGCGGACGTTCCGGCTGGCTTCGTATTCGGAGCGCCGGCTGATTGAGACGATCGACGCCAACCTCGATGCCCTCCAGGCCATTCTCGAATGGAACGCCGACCACAATATCCGCTACTTCCGAATCTCCTCGGGGACGATTCCATTCGCGTCCCACCCGGTGATGCGCTTCGACTGGCGATCGCACTTTGCAGAACGGCTGAACGCGATCGGGCGGTACATTGAGGGTCAGGGCATGCGCGTGAACGTGCATCCGGGGCAGTACACGCTCCTGAACTCGATTCGTGATGAGGTGGTGATACAGAGCGTCGCCGAACTTGCCTACCACGCCGACCTGCTCGATGGTCTTGGACTTGATTTCACCAACAAGATCCAGATCCACGTCGGTGGCGTTTACGGAGACAAGCCGGCCGCTCGGGACCGGTTCATTGAGGCGTTTGCGGGCCTTCCAGAATCGATCCGGCGGCGGCTGGCAGTCGAAAATGACGAGCGTCAGGTCAACCTGGCGGATGCGATGCAAATTCACGCCGTCACCGGTGTGCCGGTGCTGTTCGACGTGTTCCATCATCGCATCCACAATCAGGGCGAATCGCTCGGCGAGGCGCTCGATCTCGTGTCTCCGACATGGGTGGGACACGGACCAGCGATGATCGATTACAGCTCCCAGAACCCGGACAAACAGGTGGGCGCCCATGCCGCATCGATCGACCTGGACGATATCTCGTATGTCCTGAGGGAGCTTTGGAATCGGGATGTCGATGTCATGCTGGAGATCAAGGATAAGGAAACGAGCGCACTTCGGGCGGTCGAATTCGTTTCCGAGCGGCGGGAACTCCTGGTGATGTCGCGGCCGTGAAGGGTAAACGTGGGAAGGCGTTGCGACTTCCCGCGCGGACACATGGTGACGTTGACAGACGCGAATCCGGCGATCAGTGTGAGAGCCTGCCTCTGTGGGCAATCACATTTTCGAGTCTGCGGGAGGAGTTGTGCATGAGCAGCAAGATTGACCGCCGCGATGACGTCAATCCGGACCGAGGTGAGAAGGAGTATGGGGACGTGGAGTTCGCGGACCCGGTGAACAACAAGTATCCGATCGACACCCCCGGGCACATTCGCGCCGCCTGGAGCTATATCAACCACAAGGACAACGCGGCCAAGTACGATAGCGATGAGGTCGAGACGATCAAGAACCGGATCAAGAATGCCGCGAAGAAGCACGACATCGAGATCGACGCCGACAAAGGGGATTGAGCCGCAGTGATTTGAACGTTACTGATCAACCAGGATCGAGCATTGCGGTGGGCCTGATTAGCGTCGGCCGCCGAGGCGGCGGTTCATCGCGGCGAGGACAACTCCGAAAATGGCGTGGGCGAAAATCATCACCGCGCTGCGCCGCGTCGCATCGTCCACCGGCGATGGATAGAGGTTCAGTATGGGCAGGTATCCCAAGTAGCTGACGCCCCAGACGGCGCTGCCGAAGATTGCGCCGGCGACCGGTTCCGGCCCTGGCAAGGCAGGACGGACGAGTGCGTAGACTACGCCGCTCACGGCGCCATAGCCGAGATGCGCGGCAAACCATGTAGAAGCGAATCCAGTCTCAGCGTGCTCGGGCAGGAACCTGGTGAGCGATGCGACCTTGTCGCTGATCTGGACTGGCGGTGGGGTGTGGATCACGCGGAGTTTTTCGGCGGCGATGATCGGTACGGTCATGGGAATCGTCGCCACGACTCCGCTGATCGCGCCTCGCAGAACTGGGTGCATCGGTTGGTCTCCCTGGTTGAGTTGATCGTGAAATGGGAAGCATCTACCGCATTGGCAACACCTTACCCGATTCTTCGAGGTGATGTCAGTCGTCGCGGCGCCATCGGGGAATGGACGGGGCCGACGGGGTGGAGCAATGATCCAAGCGCATGGTGATTGCGTAGTACATATCAGCCGGACGCCAGCCGTATCACACTGATGTGCTTCTCCAACTGTCGGCTGGCCCCGGCTTCTTCCAGAACGACGAATGCGTCATCCCTTCGACGGGCCCGATCCTTCATCCCCAAGCCCAAGGCGCCTGCGAACGTCACTCGCGACCTCATCGAGTGTGCGCGAGCGATCGACCGTGATGCATGGGCGGCCCAATGAAAATGCCTCGTCCCGGACGATGCGGGCGAACCCATTGTCGCGCCGCATCCAGTTGTCCCAGGCGAGGTCTCGATCCGTGCAGGCGGTGAGCACAGTATGCCGCCAATCGCGCCGGGCGTAGTGCTGGCGCTGAAATTCCGGTGAGGGCACGAGCCAGATCGCGCGATCATGTTCGATTCGTAGACGGTCAATCAGATGCGGCATCAGGGCGGCGCCTTCGACGATGACGGGCCGGTCGTTCGGCGCCGTCTGCAAGTCGTCGAGGATGAGCGAGAACTCCTCGTCATAGGCGGCGATTTCCTTGCTGACCTGCACGTCCACCGGGCGAATCCAGAGTTCGTCGCAGGTGGCGCGGCCGAGGCGGTGGATGACGGGGTGGCGTTCCGGATCGGCACTCTCCGCATGGCGATACCAGGCATCGTCGCAGTTGAAGGTGGTGAACCCGAACTCCGCGGCAAGCGCAGCGGCGATCGAACTCTTCCCTGAGCACGGTGAGCCGCCGATCCAATAGACGTGATCGAGCGCCGGCGCCAAAACGGTTTCCATATTGGTCAAGTCATCTCGAATGTCATCGATCGGCGACATGTCACGAGTGAGAATCGACGATCTCGGCAATTGGTTACCACGGGGCCGTGAGGCCGAGGCGAGCGAGCTTGGGTTCGAGTTCCCTGGCTTCGCGGCCAACGCGCTCCGCGCCATCCCTGGTGGAGATGGTGACCAGGCCGCTCGCACGAGCCGAGACCAGCGCGCCTTCGGCGTCGCTCTTGATCAGCAGCTCGATAATCGCCAATTCGGCCTCGCTGAACGCAACCGTGTTCATGATGTAGTCGACGAACGCCTCCCACGCCACCGGACACCACCTGGCGACGATTTGCTCACCAATTGTCCGCGCGTACTCCCGGATCTCGTATTGGGCATGGCTATCCATGCGCAAGGCCAGGAAATGCAGCAGGTTGTGAAGGTTGGTTTTCCAGTAGGCCTCGGTATAGGTCGAAAGCGGCAAGTCCTTGCGGGCCTGTTCGCGGGCGACTCCAAGGTCGAGGCGGTGCTCGTAGACCTCGCGCGTGAGCTTGTGAAGCTCCCCTTCGCGGGCAGTCAGGATCGTCCCGATCTCGGAGTCGAGGTTTCCATCACTGCCCTGGCGGTTGCCGGTGGATTGCACTCGCCACTCGTCGGCAGATGTCCCCTGGGCGCGATCGATCGCCACCGAGTACCGGGTCGAGTATTCGTTGACGCTGGCGGTGCGATGCCGGATCCACTGTCGCCAGATATCCATCGGGACCCGAACGTGGAGCTTGAGTTCGCACATTTCGAAGGGTGTCGTGTGTCTGTGTCGCAGCAGGTACCGGATCAGCGCACGATCCTCCCGGAGTCGCCTGGCGCCGGCCCCATATGACACGCGCGCCGCCTGGACGATTGAGGCGTCGTTTCCCATGTAGTCGACGACGCGGACGAAACCGTCATTGAGCACGTTGAATGGGTGGCCGAGGATCTCGTCCAGCTTCGTCACGGAGGTGCGGGCGATGCTGGTCTCCTCCTCGGAGGGGCGAGTGTCGTTGGTGGTCAATATGCACCCTCTTCTGCGCCGATTAGATCGTACAGTGCGTCATGTTGTGTACCGATATCCCCCCAGCCGTCATTCCAAGGAACGGGGAATCCCCCGGCGAAGTCGGTACGCGAAAATGTACGCCGGTGGAATGACGCAATCGTACTTCCTGGTCAACAAGGAACGCCGACTTCGTCGTCGAGTGCTTCGCACGGGGCTCCTTCGCTGCGCTCAGGGTGACGACCGAGGGAGACGAGCACCCAACACGATACGTTAGGCAGACCGTTGATTCGTGCCGGCGCCGGTCATCGTGAGTGGGCCTAGCTAAAACGTCGAACCGAGAACCATTGTAGCGGTCACCGAAGTCGACCCTCTACCGGAAGAAGGGATCGACCTGAGGAAGATGCTTGCCGGCGGTGGCCCAATAGGGAATCACCCATCCGCTATAGATGATGACGTTGAGCATGACGAGCGATACGAAGATTGCGAGTTGGCCATAGACCAGCCAGCGTCGGGGAATCATCGCCCGATATCCAAGCATGAGGAGGATCGCAGCGGGTACGATGGCAGGGAAGTAGTACCGAGCCTGAGTCAGTGAAAACGTTACCCCAAATTGCAACACGGCGAAATAGGCCGCAATGCACGTGATTCCCATGGTGGCCACACCGGCAACCTGCCAATGGTCGAGGGCGAGGATCGACTCCGCATTCGCGCCATCGAGCCGATCCATCGCGCCAGGGCCTTCGGTCGCGATCCGTCGGGACTCGTGGCGCAGCCTCATCGCCCAGACGGCGATGCCGATCGCGCCGATTACGACCACCCAAAGGATAATCCGGAGCAGGTTGTCGCTGAGCGGAATCAACCTCCACCCGAATTCTCCCCAGGTTTCCTTCCACCGCCACCAGAAGAACGACTGGTTGGTGAGTTGACTCCAAATGGTCGGATTGGCGCCGCTGGAGTAGTTCCACCACTGTAGTTCGCTGACTCGGCCCAACGCGGTGAAATCCCCATACGTTCGATGCATGTAGGCAAACCACGGCCAGATCATGAGCGCCGGAACACCCGCCGCGATCGCGCCCTTGGCCAACCACGTTCGCCAATTGAGGAATCCCAGCCCGACGATCATGGCGACGGCGATCGGCACGCCGGCCATGATCGACGTGTTCTTCGAGAGCATCGCCAATCCGAAACAAAAACCGGTCAACGTCACATTGCCGATCGGGAAACCGGTCTTGAGCCCGCGCACGAGAAGATAGATCACGGCGCTGGTGAATGTAATTGCCAGCATGTCGTTGTTGAGCATCGCCGCTTCATATGAGACTTGGGGCTGGAAGACGACGAAGGCGGGTACAGTCATCGCCAGGAAGCGGTCGCGGGGGAAAAGCGTGCGAACCGTGAGGTAGGCGAGCAGCACCGTGATCAGGCCCAGCGAAAGCGTGGCGAGCCGAAAGGCATAGAGCTGCGATTCCACGGACACGTCGTCCACGAGCCAATAGACTGGCGTCATGATCAGGTAATAGAAGGGGGGATGATTGGCGGTGTAGACCCAGCCCATCGGCAGGAAATCGTCGCCGAGGTTCGCCTTCCAGGTGGGCGACGAATAACTTGCGCAGGCGATGTTCCAATCCGGCGTGTTGAATTCGCAATATGGCCACAAATCGGCCGGAGCCCGATCGTAGTTATCTTCAACCCCGCGATCGGCATCTGCGCGCCAATCGCCGAGATCCGGAATAACCGGCAACCGGTGATCGTCCGCCACGTATTGGAGGTAGGCGTAGTGCATGACCTCGTCATGACCGGAGAACGGTTCGTGGACGAACGCGATCGTCACGCCCTTGACGAGGTAAAGGACGAGCAGAGCTGCCATGAACTTCTGCTCGATCGGGCCGCGGGCGAACATGTTGAGCAATCCGGAACGTGTATCGCGCGGTTTCACTGGTCGCCTAACGATAGAACGGATTGATATCACGGTAGGTTTGGTCCGCGGTCGACCAGTATGGAATTACGTAGCCACTGTAAATAACGATCGTGAGCACAACGAGCGACGCGAACACGCCGAGTTGACCATACCGGAGCCAGCGTTTCGGGATCAGGGTTCGCAATCCGAGCATGAACAACAACGCGGCCGGTACGATCGCCGGGAAGAAGTAGCGGGCTTGGGTCAGCGCGAACGTCGTTCCAAATTGCAGGATCGCAACGTAAGAAAACGCGCAGGTCACCCCCATCGTCAGCACCCCTACTACCTGCCAACGCTCCAGAATGTAAATTGAGTCGAACCTGGCCATCAGGGCAGTAGCCGTTTCGTCGTTCGGTTCCCGGAGAATCTGGCGATTGATGCTGTAGAACCGGATCGCCCAGACGCCGATCCCGACTGCTCCAACCATGATTATCCAGAGGATGACGCGCAATAAAATCCAGTTGTCCCGTTCGCCGAGCGGAATCAGACGCCAGCCGAACTCGCCCCAGGTTTCGCGCCAGCGCATCCAAACGAACGCCCTGTTGCTGAGTTGGTCCCAGATATTCGGAAAGTTGCCCGATTGATAATTCCAATACTGCAACTCCCGGATCCGGGTCAATCCGGTGACATCGCCATAGGTTCGGTACATGTACAGGTACCACGGCCAAATCATCAGGCCAGTAACCGCGGCGGCCGTCGCGCCTCTTGTCAGCCACGCTCGCCAATTCCGGATTCCGAGACCGAAAATCATGGCGAACGCGATGATCCCTCCCGTTGTCAGCGAGGTGTTCTTGGAAAGCACCGCCAGCCCGTAACACAACCCGATCAGCGCAACCGTGCGAATCGGAAACCCCGATTTCAGTCCCGTCGCCAGGAGGTAGATCACGGCGCTGGTGAAGGCGATTGCGAGAATATCGTTGTTGAGCATCGCCGCTTCGTAAGAAATCTGCGGCTGAAAGGCGACGAACGCCGGAATCGTCATCGCCAGGAAGCGGTCGCGAGGGAAGAGCGTGCGGGTTGTCCCGTACGCGAAGAGCACGGTCAGCAATCCGAACGGGATCGCCGCCAGGCGGAGGACGTAGAGCTGCCCCTCGATCGAGAGAGCATCGCTGAGCCAGAACAATGGAGTCATCACCAGGTAATACAGAGGTGGATGATTGGCGGTATAGATCCATCCCGTCGGGAAAAACTGACCCCCGAGGCTCATTGCGTAGACCGCCGACGACTGCGGATTTTCGCCTCTACAGCCGGGGTCCCAGTCGCGTGTGGCGAAAGCGCAGTAGGTCCACAGTTCGGGCGGAAGTTGATCGTGGGAATATTCGCCATCGACTGCATAGGCATCGCGCCACTCGTCCAGCTCGGGCAGCACCGGGATGCGATGTTCTTCCGCCACGAACTGGAGGTATGCGTAGTGGGCAACCTCATCGTGCCCACTATAGGGCGCGTGGACGAAGGTGACGACTACGCCTTTGGCGAGGAACAGCACAAGAAGGAGGGCGAGGAACTTGCGCTCAAGCGTGGCCGACCGCACCGCCCTCAGCACCCGGTTCCGGATGGAACTGGTCGAAAACGCCGTCGAGACGACTCGTTCGCTACGAGTTCCGGGAACACCCACCGGAGCTGTGATGCTGGTCGTTTGTTCGATCAACGTGCGCGTCCTCGTCGGAGTTGAGACCCTGCTCGTGGTCAGCGGCGACATTGGGAGTGGTCGACGCGGGCGCCGCCAACCGAGGTTCCATGGCGGAGACAATACAGCAAACTCGGGCGGGCTCGCTAGTCACAATGCGTCAAGGTCCGTGCAGTATACTGAGGCATCCTGGCGGAGGATTTCACGATCGACGCGACACGTGCGTTCAAGCCATGCGCGATCGCTCCACCAGCGGAGGGTTCATGCTTGCGATTCTGTCCTCTTCCCCCCGGCGCCACCGCTTCCCTGTCGCCGTTCTCGTTGCGATAGTCATGCTCGGTGGCGTAGTTTCCCCTACCCTCTCCCAGGCTGATGAATCCCACACGACGGCGGATGCCGGGCGGGTTCGGATCATGGTTGAATCGGGCCTGCCGGTCGATGCCGGAACCGTGGCGCGGGAACACCGTGCCGCAATCACCGATGCCTGGCCGCAGTTTACCGCTCTGTTCAGCGCGGAGCCCGCCACTCTCCAGTTCATCGTCTTCGTGGATGTCGTTGATCCAATCCAAACGTCGGAAATGCACTGGGTCAACGACTTTACCTACGTTTCGCCTGACGGCTCCACTACCACCATTGCCGCGGAGCCGTTCCTGGCGCTGACGCCAATCGAAGCCACCAATGTGCTTCGCAATGTATTGAGCCGTGGATTCGTGCAGGCCGCGGCCGGTGGCCAAATGCCAGCGGGTTTGCTCGCCGGCATTGCGCGTTATGTCGAGACACCGGTTTTGGCGCGCCAGGCGCGGCTCGGGTCGCTGGTGCAGGGCCTTGACCAGTCCGGCGCGCTTCCGGGCTGGGACCAGATCGTGACTGGCACGGCGCCAGACCTGACTGCCGAGGTTCAAACGGCCAATGCCTATGCCCTGGTCGCGTTCCTCACAGACCGATACGGGATTGCCGGCTTGCGCGAACTCGTTGCGGGATTCGCGACCTCGCCTGAATGGTCAGCGAATCTCGCCAATACCTTCGGTCAATCCGAGGGAGATCTCGCCTCAGGCTGGAATCAGTTCCTGCCCCGATGGTTCGCGTCCGGTTGGCGCGACAACGCGGTTTCGGCATTCGATCTGAGCCGGGCCGAGGCACTCTTCTCGCGGGGCGCCTACGAAGCGGCGGCGGCTGAAGCTGAGCGGTCACAACGACTGTTCACCGATCTCGATGACCAGGTCGGTCTGAGCCGGGTCGAGACGTTGCTCGCCCAGTGCGCGGTCGGTTTGCAGGTTGACAGAGTGATGACCGAGTCGCAAACCGCGCTCGAATCCAATGCGTACAACGATGTCCTCACTCTCCTTGCCCAGGCCGAGGAGCTCTATGGCTTGTTGCCGGACGCGCATCGGTCGACCACGACGATCGAGCGGTACGACGCACTCGCGAGCGACGGCGCGGCGGCGGATCTTCGCCTCGATCGCGCTCGGGGGGCCGCTGACAATTGGCTCTCATTGACGAGCGCACGTGACGACGCGGTCTCCGCTGGGGACACATATGCATTGCTGGGCAATGGCGATGGCGTCGAGGCTTCGAGCCAGATCGTTGCCGAGATTGACGGGCGGATTCAGCGCATGGTCTTTGTGCTCTCGGCCCTGGTGATTGTGCTCTGTGCATGGCTCGGTGTCTGGAACTGGCAACGATCGCCAGGTCGATTGCGGTGGCGACCGGCGGGACCGTCGTCGCTTCGATGGCATGCCAAAGCGGGAGGCGACTAGGTGGTCCAGACAGCCCTCCGCCAAACTACGACCCGTCTTCGACCTGACCGGTTCCGCGTCGAGTTCGTGCGGTGGGCCCAGTTTTCCTGGCGGCGGGGCCTGGCAATGAGCCGGCACGATCCACGCCTGCTCCTGTGGAACATGCTGTGGCTTCCGTTCTGGATTGGGAGCGATACGCCGCCGCCGGAGATGCCGAAACGGGGGTCGGCGGCTACGACTTCCGCATCGATAGATCCCGCTGGCGTTTATCTCGGATCGCGGATCGATTGGGTCACCCGGCGATTCGGCCTGGCCTGGTTCGGCGGTTCTCTGTTGCGGGGGTTCGCGCTGGCGCTTGGCGCCCTGACCTTCTGGTCATTGCTAGCGGTGCTCGACATTGTCGCCTTGCCTGGCTGGGCATCCGTGATCGCCGCAATAACTGTTGGCCTGGCCGTTGGTTTCGTGTATGGCTTGCTGAGCCGACCGGATCGGATGATGGTCGCGGGAATGCTCGACCGCACCTTCGATTTACGGGAGCGAATGGTGACCGCGTTCGATCGCCCCGGAGATCCGAGTCATATTTCCCGGCTTCAGTTGGCGGATGCGGCGAACACCTTTGACGAGATCATGACCGAAGTACCACGTTCGACGTACGCGCCGGTGCGCGAAGCCGCGATCTGCCTGATCATGGCTGGTGCGCTGGTGACGATGATGCTGGCATATGTTCCCCGGCAAGGGATCGCGGCGCTAAGCGACTCGCCGGTTCCGCAATTCGTTCCTGCGAGCGAGCGCCTCGCCGTGCGCGACCAGCCAGATCCTCGCCAGTTAGCAAACGAGCAACCGATCAGCGATCAGGCCAGCATCGCGGAAATCCAGGAACGCGGCCGTGAATCGCAATCGACCCGTGACGATCTCGCCCGGATCGGCGATGCCCTGCAGACCAGTCCCCTCACCCAGCCGGCGGCGGAGTCGATTTCGAGTGGCGACTATGCTGCCGCGGCTGATTCGTTGCGGTCGGCCTCAGCGTCAGCCGCGGCAATGTCACAGGAAGAACGCGATGCCCTTGGCGACGACCTCGAACAGGCGTCGCGCCAGATTTCCGACGCTAACCCGGAACTCTCCCAGGCAGCCAACGAGGCGGCGGAGGCGCTGCGCGACGGTGGTCCGGGGGCCGAGGAGGCGCTCAATGCGCTCGCCGACGAAATCGACGAGTCGAGTGAAAAGGTCCAATCGGAGGAAGAACTGGCACGCGATCTCGACGAGGCGCAATCGGGATCGAGCGATCCCGCGGCCTCGGACGGCGAAAGCGCGGGGAGTGAGCAGTCAGGCTCCAGTCAGTCTCAATCATCGAGCGACCAGCAAGGAGAGCAGGGGGCAGGTTCCGACCCGGGCCAAGGCGCGTCCGCGGAACCTGGCGTCTCGAACCAACCGTCGGAATCGCCAGCGCAGTCGTCCAACTCGGAATCGTCAGAAGGCAGCCCGGACCAAGGCAGTGGTTCGACTTCTTCCGATAGTGCAGGGCAGGAACCGTCCGACGGTCAGCCGGGCGAGGGCTCAAGCGAAGAGGCGGGTTCCGATGCCGACGGTGGCTCGTCGTCGTCCGATGCCGGTCTCCAGGGGGCCCCCCAGGACGAGACGGATGCCTCCCAGGGATCGGGCGCCGGGACGGGCCAAAGCGGCGCCAACGACCAGAGCTCAAGTGATCAGCGTGTCGACGATCCGGCCGATCCTGAAGAGAATCCCGATGCCGAGATTCCAGGCATTGGCGAGGCCGGCGACCCCCCCGCCAGTCGCGAAGACCGTGGCGAGGAGGATGACGGAACGGGCACAACGAGAGGCGGGTCAACACCGCTTGAGCTTCAGGGCACGACCGACTCCTCCGGCATTCAGACCGGTGGGGACTCGGGCTCCTCCAGTCTCGGATCGGGTTCGGACTCCAGCACCGCGAGCGGCGATCAAACCGCTGGCGATGTTGGTGTCGCGGGCCCGGATAGCAATCGGGTGCCGGATGCGCTCCGCGATGTGGTGAAGGATTATTTCGGGGAACCCGCGCCATGATCCGCGACGACGCCAGGGCCATATCAGTTGAACCCCTGTTTACCGATGAGGTCCTGGCGAGGTTGCGTCGCGTCATCCTGCGCTCGCGCCGCCTGGCGCGTGCCGGGCTGTCTGGCGAACATCGTTCATTGCGCAAGGGTCCATCGCCGGAGTTCGCCGATTTCAAGGCGTACTCGGTTGGCGACGACTACCGGCGCATCGACTGGCGGGCATATGCCAGGTTCGATGCGCTGTTCGTCCGGGAAAGCGAAATTACGACCGAGTTCGATGTTCACTTGCTCGTCGATGTCAGTCGCTCGATGGACTGGTCCAGTGAGGCTGGCATCCCGACCAAGCTGCGACGCGCGCTTCAATTGACCGGAGCAATCGGCTATCTCTCGTTGTGGCACTTCGATCGCGTGTCGATCACTCCCGTGGGGTCCGATGCACAGCGCCGCTTCGGACCAGTGCAAGGCCGGACCAACATTCGGCGCATGCTTTCCTGGCTTGAGCGGCTGCATGCCCAGCGCGAGGGCGATCTTACCGCCGCCATGAGTCGCCTCGTCTTCGAACGGCGACGAGCGGGCATCCTCCTCATCGTTTCGGATTTCCTCTCGGAGGATCTCGAACGTCTTGAGGGCGCGATGCGCGGCGCCGTCGGACGCGGCTGGGAAATCGCGCTGCTCCAAATCTACGATCCGGCCGAGGCCGATCCCGCGGCGATGTCGGTATTGGTCGAGACGAACCAGGCGATCGATCTCGAAACCACCATGAAGATGCCGATCAGGAACGATGCTCCGTCGGTCGCCGGTTATCTCGCCCGCCGCCGGGCATGGCTGAACGAGTTGGAAACGCTGGGCGGGGGTGTCAGGACGCTCCACGTTCAGATTCCGACGACCCAAGCTGTTGACCAGACGCTTGTCCAGTTGCTTCGCAATATAGGACTGGTGTCGTGATCGGCGCCGGACTGACCTTGATGGTCCCGATCGGTCTCGTGGCGCTCGTGTCCCTCGCCGCAATCATCGTAATCCACATGCGGCGAAAAACGCCTCCGATGATTGTATTGCCGTCGTTGCGATTCTGGGAACCGGCCATTGCCGATAGCGCTGACAGGCGCCGGTTCCGCAAACCGCCGATCACGCTTCCGCTGCTGCTCCAGTTGTTGGCCGCCCTGGCGATCGGGCTTGCCCTGGCCCGACCCGCGATGGACGCGCTCCCCGGTATGGCAGGGCAGCGCTCGACGCCGCAACACTCGATCGTGCTCCTGGATGGCTCGACAAGCATGCTTAGCCTGGCGGGCGATGACGATTCGGTGACCAAGTGGGATCTCGCCCGCGACGAGGCCGATGACATCCTGCGGGAGTGGCAGGCGGGCGATGTGATCACGATTATCGTGATCGGCAGCCGGACGCAATCCACTTCCGCATCGACGGAACCCCAGATCGATCGACTTCGTGAACGAATCCGCTCAACGACCGCCCCTGGGGGGATCGCCGATATCGACACCGCCCTGGAACTTGGCGGAGACCTCATCTTGCCAGATCGCGCGAACCGAATCATTCTGATTTCCGATGGCGCCCTCCGCGCAAATCCGGAAACGGCTTCTGCAGTTGAGGCGCCGATCGACCTGCGCGTGGTCGGGTCGCCGGAAAATTCGCTGCCCAATGTCGCAATCACCTCGATCGGGTCCCAACCTGTTGCGAACCAGGACGGCGCCTCCCGCCTGTCGTTTGCCTTATCGTCTTTTGCGCCGGAAACGGTGCGCCTCCCCTATCGGGTGCAGGCGGACGGTGTCGACATCCTGGCCTCAGAACTCGACCTGCTTGCGGGAGAAACACGGTCCGTCCAGGTCACACTCCCTCAGGTAACGCAAACAACAGAGGTGATCGTTGATGTGGGCGATTCCTTCATGGCAGACAATCGAGCGACATTGCTGCTGGAAGGGTCTGGTTCAACGGGCCTGGAGATTCTGCTTATTTCAGACAATCCCGGCCCACTGGAACGCGCGCTTGGCGCCCTCCCCGAATCCAGGGTTGACGTTTTTCCGACCACGACGCCTGGTCTTCGTGCCCTGGCGGCTGGATTCGATCTGGTTGTTTTCGAGGGCATCTCACCACCGCCGGACGATCTGCCCAACACTTCCATGCTATTCGTACGACCCATCCAGGTGGGAGATCGCTTTGCAACCGAAGGCGTGATGGGCGCGCCGGCAATCGACCGGATCGATGCGGGCGCACCAATTCTCGAAGGGGTCGACCTGGCCGGGGTGACCTTCGGCGACACTCCCGTTTACCGGATCGAAGCGAGCGATGAAGTGCTCGTGCGCGGGGCCGCCAACGGTTTGACCGGACCGCTTCTCTGGCGTGGTGAAATCGACGGACTTCGTTATGTCGCGTTTGGATTCGATCTTGAATCGTCAAACATCACACAGAGGGTCGCATTTCCAGTGCTGATTGCGCGGACTGTCGCCGACCTGACGGTGGCGCCGATCCCGAGCACGCTGGCGCTCGGCGATCCACTCCTCTACCGAATTTCTGAGTCTGTGGCGGAGGTTGCGGTCACCAACCCAATGGGCGAAATCACCATCCTGACGGTTCCGCAAGCGGTCGACACCGTGGTTTTTGACAGCACGGGACTGGACGGCTTGTACACAGTCGACGAACTGGGCGACGATGGCCAGGTGCTGCAAGCATCGACGTTCGTGGTCAATGCCGGGCATCCAGTGGAATCCGATACTCGCCCGAATCCATCGCTTGGCGACGCGTTGGCGGGTGGAAGCGCTTCCGACGTCGCCGTGACGGAGCGCCAGGGACTGGCCGATCTTTGGCCCATGCTGGTGAGCATTGCGATGGCGGTGATTGCGCTCGAATGGCTCGTCTTCAGCGCCGGCGTGGCGCGTTTGCCGACCGCGCGAAGTCTGGCGTCGGCGTTTCAGCGGATTGGGGGCCGGGCATGACGATTCCCAACCTCGCGTTCGTCCGTCCATGGGCGTGGTGGCTGCTCATTCTGATTCCCGTGCTGCTCGTGGCGGCTACCCTCCTCTCTCGTGGGCGTCGACCAACTCGGGGAGCGGTGCTGCTGAGGATCACGACCCTTGCCTTCCTCGTGGCCAGTCTGGCCGGTCCGCTCCTGGTTCAAGGTGCCCACCAAACGACCACTGTCTTCGTCGTCGATCGCTCCTCAAGCATCCAACAAGGTTCGGGCGACGTCGCCAACGAGTGGGTCATGGATGCTTTAGCTTCCGCCAGTGCCGATGATTCCGCGGCGATCGTGACCTTCGGGGCAGAACCCGATCTCACGGTCCCCGCCACCAGCGCCAATACCCTCGGCGGCGACTGGTCCGAGGCGCCATTGGGCGGCGAGACCACCGACATGGCTTCGGCGCTCTCGCTTGCTCGCGCACTGCCCATAGGTGACAACCGGCGAATCGTGTTGCTTTCCGATGGCGCTGAGAACGTCGGCATTGCCCTGGAACAGGCAGACCAGGCGGGTGGCGATGGCGTGCAAATCGATGTCGTGCCGCTCGCGGGCGTTGAAAGCGGAGATCTTCGCGTTGAACAGGTGGACGGCCCTAATGCCCTGTGGCAAGGCGACGACCTGCCAATCCTCGTTTCGCTGGGCTCCGGCGGCGGCGGCGGCGCGACAGTTGAGCTCATCGTCGATGGTCAGGTTATGTCTACGGAAAGCATTGTTCTCAATCCGGGACAAACCGTGTATTCGATGACGGCTCCTTCCCTCGAACCAGGATTCCACAGTGTGGAGGTGCGGGTTTCGGGCACATCCGACGTAGACCGGATCGCCGAGAACAACAGCGGGCACCTCGGCGTCACGGTTCGCGAGCAGCCGCGGGTGATGCTCGTGGCTCCGGTGGGCGCCGATCCAACCCGGCTCCAGCAGGCGTTGATCGCTGAGGGCGCCGAGGTCGCGATCGTCGCCCCGGAGGATGTGCCGATTCGCCTCGCGGATCTATCCGGGTACGACGCCGTCGTGCTCGATAACGTCTCGGCGTGGGAACTGAGCGACGAGCAACAGGCCACGATGATCGATCACACCGAGGCCGGCAATGGCCTGATCGTGGTCGGAGGGTCGGCCAGTTTCGGTCCGGGGTCTTATGCGGGCACGGCTCTTGAGCGTGCGTTGCCGGTGACCGTCAAGGTGGTCGATGGCCAACGCCGGCCTTCGGTTGCGTTGCTGATCGTCATGGACAAATCCGGGTCGATGAGTTACGACCCCAAGGATGGCGACACCTCGAAAATCGACCTGGCCAAGGATGGCGTAGTGACCGCTGCCAGCGCACTCGCCCCCGGCGATCAACTCGGCGTGATCGCGTTCAACGATGAACCAATCTGGGCGTTGCCGATGAGGACGATTAGCGGCGCTGGCGATTTGGGCAAGGTGGAAGATGCGCTTTCGGCGCTGGCCGCGGATGGCGGCACGGAACTCTACCCGGCGCTTCAAGTCGGGTATGACAGCCTGCGAAATATTGAGGCCGATGTTCGGCACATCATCTTGCTCTCCGACGGCAAATCGCGAAGCGGCACGCGGGAAACCTACACCCGCCTGGTCAATGACCTCGGAAATGACAATATCACGCTGTCGACCGTGGCGCTGGGGACCGATGCCGATCTCGAGTTGCTGGAATTCCTTTCAATCGAAGGTCACGGCCACTACCACTTCGCCAACAGTCCGGAGGAGATTCCGCAGATAACTTTCGAGGAAGCGCAAAACGCGGGCAGCCAATCTGTATTGCGAGGGGCGTTTTCGCCCGTGCAGCAACAGGCCAGCCCAATATTGAACGGGATCGATGTCAGTACGATGCCGTCGATCGATGGCTACAACTTCGCCGAGGGCCGACTCGCCGCTCACGTCGATCTGGTCAGCGATCGCGGTGATCCTCTCCTGGCAAAGTGGCAACTCGGGTTGGGTCGTGTAGTAGCGTGGACGTCTGACGATGGCAGCGATTATGCGTCGGAGTGGGCCGCCTGGGACCAGTACAACCAGTTCTGGGGCCAGGCGATGCGGTGGAGCCTGCCCGACCCCACCAATCAGGCGATCACTGTGGATCTTGAACGAACTGGAACCAACGCCGTCATCACCGTCAACAGCCAAACCGCCGATGGCAATGCGACAGATCTTCAAGGGCAATCACTAAACATCACGCTGCCGAGCGGAGAGACGCAATCGGCGAGACTTTCGATCATGTCGCCGGGCAGTTACGAAGCGATCGTAACCTCTCCTCTCCCGGGCTCGTATCGACTTGGGCTGCCCGATCTCGGTCTGGAGATGGCGGGAGCAATCCAGATTTCGCCGGAATGGCTCCCCGCCGAAGATGGAGCCGGGTTGCTGGAATCGATTGCCGACCGAACTGGCGGTTCGATTCGCTCGCTCGACCAGGCGCCAGACGCAACCTTGTTTGATTCCGGCCAGGCGAACGCCCGGGCGCCGGGAGCGGTTCAGGCCGTGTGGTACGTCTCGCTGATTATAGCGCTCGCGTTATTCGTCGCCGACATTGCCTTGCGGCAAGCCCAACAGTGGTCAACGACAGCGATCCCCGCCGGCCAGGCGAGTCACATTCCTCATCAGGATTCCTCGTACAATGCGCTGAATTAGGCGCGATTGCTTGCCCAGAGCGTGCCAGTGAGGAACCATGGCCAACATTGAGATCTCGTTCGATGGGAACGGGACGTTCCGCACCGTTGATTTTCGTGAGCTTCCCAAGTTTCTGCGACGCGATCACGCGTTCGTGTGGATTGACGTGGATGCCGGCAAGCCCGAAGAATTGTCGGGACTTCAAGAGCAGTTCAGCCTCCACCGAATTGCGGTGGAGAGCGCCCTGGCGGAACAGCAACGCGCCAAGATTACGCTGTATGACGACATGATCTACCTTGAGTTCTATGGCCTTCGGCTTGCCGACGACGATGTGCGGGCTGACGACATCGGCATCTTTGTTGGCGAGAAATTCATTATCACGGTTCGGCGGGACAATTTCCCCTCTCTCGAGTCAATTCAAATCCGTTGGAAGGATGAGCAGGAACTCGTCAACGGAATTGCGCTTGAGAACGATCAATCCGGCGGGGACAACGTTCGGCCGAAGCGGAAACCGCCGTCCAGTGCGATGCTGCTGTACGCGATCCTGGACGATCTGGTGGATGGGTACTTCCCGGTTGTCGATTGGCTTGGAGATGAGATCGAAAAGCTTGAGGATGTCGTGATCGCGTCCAAATCGTCGAGCCCTAACCTCGAAGTGCAACACATGCGCACACGGTTGCTTCGCCTCCGCCGGCTCGTGGCGCCCGAGCAGGAGGTTCTGAACTCGCTCTTGCGGCGGGACGTGCCGGTGATTGATGAAACGGTGATCCCCTACTTCGCCGAGGTGTACGATCATATCTTGCGCATCCACGACTGGATGGAATCGTATCGCGATCAGCTTTCGACGATCGTCGATCTACAACTCTCGATGCAGTCCAACAGGCTCAACGAGACGGTGCGCATGCTCACCGCATGGTCGATCATCCTCATGGGAAGCACCCTGATCGCAGGCATCTATGGCATGAATTTTGTCCACATGCCCGAACTCGGGTGGATGCTTGGATATCCGTTTGCCCTTGGATTGATGCTTGCGGTCGGTTTCGGATTGGTCGTTACGTTTCGCCGCCATGGATGGTGGTGACAGGCATGCCTGGTGAAGGTCAGTCGATCTACTCTTGTCGACGAACGATCTCGATTTGACCAAACCGCATCCGGAAGCCGCCAACGATTGGAGGGGGATGCGAACTCCGCATCCCGAAACATGCTTCCCCGAATTGACCGTTCCTTGTGACTGGGCAGTCTACCGTTAAAACGGCGGACCCAAGAGTTTCCCCGGAGCAAAGCAAAACCGACTAACAATCGCAAATTCAAGATATTACGGAAAACTCGTAAACCCTATGTCGCGTGGTCGGCGGGTGGCTCCGGGCGATGCGGCTGTGGAATCATGCGGGCGGACGAACCAGCGTCGTCCTTTTTCTGTTCCTCTTGTTCGATGAGCCGCGCAGAGCCCTCATCGTCGAAGAAATCGTCATCCATCGGTCCCGCCGCGATGAGTTGCTCTCGGGCCATGCTTGAGATGTGGATCGGATCGGCGAATCCAGCGGTCTGGTACTCCATGGCTCGTGCCGCCGCAACTGAGGATATCCAGGTTGCCGCCTCCGCCGTCCAGGAGGGAATCGAGTCATAGAGACAGTGCCCGCTGGTGGGATACCAAATGAGCGTGCCAAGGGCTCCGGCGCGGGAGGCCAACAATTGCGATTCCGCGGGCGACACGACCAGGTCGCGACCCGCGCCAAAGACTAGCAGCGGCGATTTTAGTTGCGGTACGACATTGTGAAGCGAGTATTGGCGGGCGGCCGCGCGTGGATTGAGCCGCGCAACGTCCGTAAAGTCGTCAAGTTGCGTGTGCAACAATGGGCTGGCGTGACCGATCCAGCGGGCAGGGTCGAATGGAGGAGTCACCGCAACAGTCGACATAATGCGCCGATCGTACGCCGCGCAGCGAACCGCCAGGTTGCCGCCCAAACTGACGCCGACCACCGACACCTGAGTCAGGTCAACACCGGCTTCGTGCCACAATATTTCGAACACGCCATCGAATAAATCGTCCTCGTCGTGGGCAGGATTGGGCACGCTGGAAGATTCACCGGCGCCGGGATTATCCATCGACAACACCGAGAGTCCAGCGCGAAGGAAGTTATCGGCCCACTCGAACGATTCTTCCTTCGATGAACTCGAACCGTTGAGCATCACAATCACCCCAGCGCGCGCCAACCCACCAGCCGGCGTTTGCAGGTATCCATTGAGCATCTGCGTTCGCCAGGGAATCATCAATCGGCGCGCATTGGGATAAATATACGGCTGGGCCTGAGCAAAGAGTGACGCAGAGGCGGCGCGACAGGTGCGAACGGTGCGCAGGTCAGCGGTGGCGAACAATTGGGCCGAGTGGTAGGAGAGGGCCGCGAGGCGTCGAGCCTGGGCGGCTTCAAGGAGGTGTTTGGCCGAGACCTGGCGGCGGTAATCCCCGAGAAACCGCTGGGCGGTTTCAATCCAGGCGTTTGCCCATTCCGCTGGCGACTTGATGCTTTCGAGCGTTGACTCCAAAGTGTCGGGGGGTATGCCCATTGCCAGGAAGCGCGCGCGCATCGACTTCGGCAGCACCCGGGCCGAACGGACGCGTAGTACGGAGTTGGCATAGCGGTCGTCGAAACGTTTGACCCAGCGCCACGCATCGGGCGCATAGCGCCACTGGGGAATGGAAACCTGATCGTTCGATCCAGTCATGCGAAATGTATTCCTGTCGTCTTGCGCTGTTCGATCTTCATGCTACACGGTAAGTCCCCACCAGAGTTCGCGCGCCTCGATCAGGGCTCGGCGTATTTCCTCCGCCTCCCGGGGATCGTGCTGGGCAAGCGCGATGCGGTCCAGGCGACAGGTAAATCGTCGAAGGTAGGCGACGATCTCTTCAATCATGGCCACGGACACTGTTCCCGCGGGAAGGCGCCCGGGACCAAGACCCGATCCCAACGGAGGCAACAGCAGTGACTTCACGCGCCGTCGATCTGCCTCGGTCAGTGAGGCCGTAGTCGCATGGCGAACGATATCGAGGCGGGTCGGGGCGCCAAGTGCGTCTGAGACCACGGCGTGGATGATGAATTGGACTCCCTTCCTGTCCAACGAACCGGCGGTTGTGGAGATTGCGGAACCGATCGTTAACGGAGCGTGGGCCATCGCCTCGCGCTCGATCTCGATTCCGCCCGCCATGCGGATTCGCCCAGCGATTCCGGCGCCCATCACGCCGCGGCGATTCGCGGGGCAGACAATCGCCTGGACCTCGTGGCCGAGCACCGGTCCGGCCACGGGATGGATCAACGTCCGCCCAAACCGCACGCCCTCCGTCTCATTGACAGCTGTTTGATGCCGAATCATGTTGTCAGAAACCCCCGAAGGCGAGGGGAACGGCGCCCAAGAGCCCGAGCGCGTTCCATCGGCCTGATCGGGAGTCTACAGCAGATTTGGAACGCGTTCAGTGTTCGGTTGCGGTCACGACGCGGCGTGGCCGCCCTGTTGAGGCATCCAGCGAGGCGGACCTGGATGATCGATCGTGGCAGTACGGGCGGCCGCGGCAGATGGCTCGTTCTTCGGGATGGCGATCGACGACGCTTGAATTGATGTGAAGTCTGTGAGAGTCCACCCGGGTGGAATCCTCGGGAGGCCCGTTGATCCGTCAGGGTTGAACGACGCGCAAGACTCCATTTGTGCTGTCAACGTAAACAAGTCCGTCGTTGAGCCACGTGAGACTTCCGAGGGAGACCCCCTCATTGTTGGCGAAGGCGGTTTGGATGTTGCCTTGGGTATCCCAAATCTCAATCGTTGCGCCGGTGCTTACGGCGATTCGACTGCCATCAGGCGAAATATCGTAGTCGGCGCCGAAGAACGCAACTTGCCCAATCGGTGAACCTGGCGCACTGATCGAGGCCAGGAGCAGGAAACCACCCGAGACATAGGAGACTTGTCCAGTGGTTGAATTGAACCGGATCTGAGCCAGGTCCTGACCGTAAGGATTGCCATCGACTACCTGGACAGAGGAAGGCGAAATGAAAATCCACGACGATAATGATGGGACCAGCAGGCCGCCGCTCACTGGATAAGGCCAGGTCACCGTCTTGAGGCTGGCATCGCCGCCACCGAGCGGGCGGTCGGCCACCGGCGCGAGCGTCGCCGAATCAAGCGTGATTGCCCGGAATTCGATCGTCTCGCCACCATCTCGCTCGTAAATGACCTCGCCATTGAGCCATCCGAGTGGCGTGTCCGTATAACTGCCGCCAGCGCCCGATACTGACGACACGTCTATGCACTGATCACCCTGGACACAGGCGAGCACGACTTGTCCAGTTTGACCGCTTCCTACCTCCAGGCTGATGCCGTTGTTTTCGAGAGACACACGTCCGGGATTGTCGCTGAAAATCAATTGCCCATCTGCATTGAGACCAAGCCGGGCGCCATCGCCAGGCACGTCGCTCAACGCCATGTACACCTCAGCGCTGCCCAGGGAGGGTCCAGATCGTGTGTCGATGGTCTGCACTGGAGAGACTTCAGTGGACTCCAGCGATTCGTCAAGGTCGTCGGGCTCCGTGGTCGTTACATTTTCGGGATCAGTCGGCTCGATGATCTGGACCGGATCACCTTCGTCGTCGCCAATACTGGAGCCCGATGGATCTTGACCGGCGTCGCCGGCATCGTCGAGGTCGTCGCTAGATTCGATCACCTGCTCCGGCGATTGATCGGCATCCTCGACCTCAGTTGCGCTGGCGTCCTCGCTGCCCGGCTCCACGGCTTCACTCTGCTGTAACTCTTCAATCGGAATGATCGGCACAGCTGTGGGTGTTGGTGTCGGAGTCGCAGGCGGCTCCTCGGTCGGCTCCGTCGTGGCGGTAGGCTCCAGCGTCGCAGTCGGCTCAGTCGTGGCGGTAGGCTCCGTCGTCGCAGTCGGCTCCTCGGTCGGCTCCGTCGTGGCGGTGGGCTCCGTCGTCGCAGTCGGCTCCTCGGTCGGCTCCGTCGTGGCCGTTGTGGCGGTTGGTTCGTCGGTTGGCGCCAAGGTGGCCGTTGGCTCCGAAGTCGCCACTGGGGTTTCAGCCGAATCGCCGGGCGGGCCAACTACCTGAAGTTGGGAGGAATCGTCGATGGGCGTAGCCTCGTTGTCGTTTCCGCCCAGGATACGGTCCAGCGCCGCGGTCAGCGCAGCCGACTCCGTCGCGGGCTCGGTCCCTCCACCTGCCGGGGCGTCAGTCGACTCTGCTGTTTCGGCGGGCGCCTCGGTGCTTGGCGACAGAATGCGTTCCAAGGCATCGCTTACCGCCGCGATCACGGTGGGTTCCTCGGTCGTTGAGGCGGCAGTTTCCCGCGTGGGGGGATTGGTTGGTGATAGTAATGCCTCGCTGGTCGGTGGTGGGTCAAGGTCCAGCGCTTGGTCGTCACCCGCTTCGTCGGTGGCGAGCGCATCGAGGTTCTCGTCGCCCGGCTGGGTGGCGAGGTCGGAAGGCGTGAGCGAGTCGGAGGAAGGCTCGGTGACTGCCGCGGTGTCGTCCGGTTCGTCTTGCGAATCCACTGGATCGGAAGGAGGCGTTTCTGACTCCACAGACTCAGCAGGCGCCTTAACGGGTTGTGTGGCTTCTGCGATCTCCCCGGTTGCCCTCGGTGTGGGCGTTTCGACTGTTTGCTGAGCGAGACTGGATGTCGTTCCAGTCGCCGCCGGAATCACGGCAGGATCATCGGTAGAATCAAGCACACGAAGCAAGGTGAACGTTCCAAGGAACACCGCAATCACCGCGGCGGCAACGGCCGACGCCGCCGGCAACGCGTTGATTGGCATCGAACCAGCGAGCCACGACCATGGAGAACGCGGCGCGGCGACGTGATCGAGCACGGCCCGTGTGACGGCAGGGCTTGGGGGCAGGTGTGGAATCGTTTGGAGTCCGAGCGCGAGCTGGGATGCACTGGCATTGAATGTGCGACATGAGTCGCAAGAGATGAGGTGTGCCTTAAGTTCGCGCTCGGCCACGGGATCGAGTGGACCGTCGATGCGCGCGGAGATGAGTGCCTGGGATTCGGCGTGCGAAAGCTTCATCTCAGCTCCACCTCGCGCATACCCTCGGGCGACACTCCGTAAACCTGCGCGAAGGCCTTGCGCGCGCGGAACAGCCGTAACTTGGCGGCGTTTTCAGTGACATCGAGGGCTTGGGCGGTTTCCGCCAGCGAAAGACCTTGATAATGCCGCAACAACAGTGCCGTTGCGTAGTGCTGCGGCAACTTCGAGAGTGCCTCGCTGATGTCCATTTTCCTCGCAACCGATTTTTCGATGTGCTCGTCGGGCGTTTCGCGGTCAGTGAGAAACGGGAGCCACCTGATAATTTTGCCGCGCCGGAGGTGACTGATGGCGGTATTGGTCGCAATACGATAGAGCCAGGCTTTGAATGCCAAATCCGGCTTGGTTCGAGGAAGTGCGTTGTACGCCTTGATGAAGGTGTCCTGGGTTAAGTCCTCTGCCAGCGCTCGATCGGAAACCATGCGGTGCAGATAGTTCAGGATTGGCGCATGATACTGCTCGAACAACTGAGCGAAGGCCGCTTGATCGCCCGCTCGAGCTCGTTCGACGAGACCATTTTCGTCGACCGACACGCGTCCACTCCCAGGATTGGCTTTGGGCCATCCGCCGACCCAGTTAAGTGAGATGTCCATCCCGGCGACGTTCCTTCCTTTCCCCAGTTCTCCAACGAGTGGGTGGGGTCAAGGGTTTCGCCGGTTCCAACGCTCTTGGGCACGTGTCAGGCGGAGATTCCGTGACTGCGTCGTGAAGGGTAGGTTAGCATGGATGCTCGATCGTGAGAGGTCCGTCTAGGGCCGGATGTGTCGCGATCCGAAAGCGGGCGGATCCGTCAAAACGTTTCACGTGAAACATGTACGTCCACGCCCCAATCCAGCCTCTTCCAGGTGATTCGACCCTTCGCCTGGAGAGATGCCGGCGATCACCCCGATTCCGCTCGATGGCCCAGGATCTTCGCTTCCTTGTAATCGGCAAGGGCCGTTTTTGCCGGCGGATACATTTCAAACAATGTGGCGTTGATCGTGCCGCCAAAGAGCAGCACGACGCCGGTGACATAGAGCCAGAAGATGAAGGCGAGGACTGCGCCGAAAATTCCGTAGGCCGCCGAAAAGCCACCCAAACTGGCGAAATAGAGTCGCAAGCCAAGGATCGCAACCGCCATCCCGATCGTCGTGAACAGGGCTCCCGGCAAATACCAGCGGAACGGCGCTTCGAACGCCGGCGCATAGCGATGGATCAGCACGATGATCAGCGTGACGAGCACGATCGTCATGGGCCATTGCAGCCACGTCATTGCCGTTTCCCAGACAGGGCCAACGCCAATCCGGTCTGCAACATCCTGACCGACGCTGGTGCTCAGGAATTGCAGTGAGCCAGCCACGAGAATGGCGATAGCGAGACCGATCGTGAGCAGCACCGTGATCACGTTCTTTTTCAGGAAGGACCGCGACTCTTCGATGCCGTAGGCGACATTGAGCCCCTTCATCACGGCGCCGATCGCGTTCTTTGCGCTCCAAAGCGTCAACAGACCGCCGATCGAGAGCAGGAATCCCGGCTCGGTGGTCAGGGCCGACTCAACCGGCCCCCGGAGAAACTCCGCGGCTTCCGACGGCAGCGTCTCGTCCAGCCATTCGAGAATCGGTTGAACGGGATTCCTGGCATCGGCGTTCACCAGCTGCACGATGAGTCCGCAAAACGCGGTCAGGAATATCAGCAATGGGGCAACCGCAAACAGGGTGGCATAGGCAATGAGCTGGGCGTGGCTGGTAATTTCCGTCGCCATGAACATGCGTGCCGCTGTTTTCACGAACAGGATCGCGCGGCTTGGCGTGGATGACGTGTCTGACAATCGTTGTCCTTCCGAGTTGCGCGGAGGTTTGCGGGATTGGATGCCGAATCGCAGGAAACGCCCCGGACATCCTCGTTCAATAGTGCATCATTCGTTCCCGTAGGCGAAGGTCACCGTACGACCAATGTGGACAGAATGACCTGGCGGGCCAACCAGGAGTGGCGGTGAAATGACGGACGGAATCATCGTGGAACGGGTAATTGTCTCGTTGCGCGACAACCGGCTGCTGCTCGAACTCAATCGTCCCCTTCGCGACCACCACTGGACTCGAGCCACGATCGACATCGGCGCGCAAGGGCGATTGATCGGGGTCGAAATCGATGGAGTCTATCTCGCGATCGCCGATCCCGTACCAGGCAGCGAGTTGGTGGGACGTTCGGTCGAGCTTGCGATCGAGATCGAGCATGATGGCCGCCGAGTAGCCGTTCCGCGACGGGGTCCCAACTGGGAACTCAGTTTCCCGAGCGGCAACCAGTGCTGGCCGCGTCGGGACGAACGGGGCCAGGTTGGCGAGGTATGTTCGCTTGTCGCGACGACTTGACTACCGCCGCCGCACCGGATTGGTGACTGGCGCAGAGCGCCGTCCACGTGGTCCGGTCGCAACTGGTGTCGAATCCAGCAATTCCTTTACGATCCGCCGTGCCGGGATCAGATCGCGCTCACGCACCAGGAGATCATGCTCGAACGACGAGACGGATGCCCATGCCCCTACGCCCGGACCACCTGACCGCACAAACACGGGAATGTTCGTAGCGCGGATTGCGTTTCCCCACATCTGGGCCTCTGGCTCGTTCGGCGCCGTGATCAACCAGACAATGTCATCGGAACGTTCGGCAGCTCCTTCCTCGGCACGTTCATCCTGAAGCTCACGACCACATTCGGGGCAATTCTCGACCCAATCGTCGAATGCGCCATCTCCGGCAGGGCAATATCTGGGCATAGGTGAAAAATCCTCTGAACAATGCACTCGCTGTTCTGCTGAATACAGTTTACGTCGTCCGGTCGGGTGCAGTCGCCATCCGGCGGCGTCGAGTCGCCGTGGGTTCCACCCGGGTGGACTTGGGTCAAGCGTGCGATTGCACACTGACATATGGAAACGACCCCGGAAGTGGTCATAGAGTGCAACCGACCTTCCGATGAGGGCGGCGCCAAGTGGGCTCAACGTCGTACAATGAGCCATCAGTGATCACCCGTTCTTGCCATTCGGCGGCTATTCCTGGCGTAAAGTCATGTGCCAATCGTTGCGCAAATGGGTATCATGTTCATGAAAGGGAGCGATGTGACATCGCACCGAGGAGAGTTCCCACGACGAGCGAGCGGGGGACACAACGGGGCAATGAGCCTCAAGGAGTTGCTGGATGGTTTCCAAAACCGCACGTGTTCGTGGCCGGTCGGTCACGGCGCTGCTCCTTGGCGCAATGATAGCGCTGGTAGCAGTTATGCCTTTTGCCGGTTCGGCCGCCGCACAGGACGCGACGCCTGAGGCCACGCCTGCGCCAAGCGGGTTGGCGGCACTTGGTTTCCAGGAGATAACGATCACGGCCCAGGAAAGCACCTATAGTGTGCTCTATTTACCGCCGCTGGTGGAGGGCTGGACCCTCATCACATTCACGAACGACACGGAAGTCCCAGCGGTCGTCAACATCGCGCAGATCCCTGAGGACACCAGTTTGGGCGATTTCTCGTCAGCCGTGTTCTCGTTGTTCCAGCAAGAGGGTGGCGAGATTCCCGAATTCTTCGCGGAGTCGACATTCACCGGCGGCGCCTGGGCAGGCGCCGGTGAAACCGTGCAGAGCGCGGTTTACCTGACACCTGGTCAGTGGACTACGTACAGCTCGAATCCGATGGCAGTGCAACCGGTGCAGACTTTCCAGGTCGCAACGCCTGAGGAACTCGTCGAGGTTTATGGCGTCGTACCGGAAGCGACCCCGGTCGGCGGCACTCCTGTTGCTGACACGGCCACCCCAGTCGTTGAAGGTCTCGACTCCGATGGTCAGGTTTCGATTGCCGATGGCGCCTTCGAAATCGCATCCGATCCGGTCGCCGGACCGCAAGTTTGGGAGGTGACCAACAACAGCTCCCAGATTTCGGAAGTCGTCCTCGTGAGCGTCGCCGATGAGTTGGCAGAGGAAGATGCGGTGGCTTGGGTAAGCGCCTTTGCCGCTGGCGATCTCGGCGATGCCGTGATCCAGAACGGTTCGGGGCACCTGTCACCGGGCGCCGTAGACTACATCTCTCTTGACCTCGCGCCGGGCGCTTACGTGCTCTTCAGCGCGGTTCCGGACGCTGCTGGCGGACTCCAGTCCGACAACGGCTTGGTGACGGTCTTCGTCGTCGAGTAATTCGATCGCACGTCCGTTCGTACGGACACGCGACGACGGCCACCAGGGGGATCCCTGGTGGCCGTCGTTTTTCACGGTGTGTGTGTATGGGACGGGCGAGGATGCCGTCGTATCCCCGGTCGCCGGTGGAGTAGACTCTGTGGGGTTTCACGGCCAGCGATGGGAGTGGATCGATCCGGTGCTGGAATCGCGTCTGACGTTCACACCGTGCAGCTAGGCGCCAGGATGGAGGAATACGTGGCAGAAGTCAGTCGGATCTTGACAGCCCTCGGTTTGGTTGCGGCCAGTCTCGGTCTGACCATCTACGGCATCGGAATCGCCTTCGTCGAGCCTGGAGGATACCAGGTGACGACTGGCCTGGTCATGATGATCGGGGGCGCGATCGCCACCGTCGTCGGCATCGTCATGAGCAAGCAGATTCCCGAAGAAGAAGACTGACGCTTGGGTCACGGCCAGCACGATCGCGCCAGCACGATCTCGTCTGCACGATACCAGCGCTCGCGGACGTTCCCAACCAGATAGAGCGAGCCCGTGACGAGCACTGCATTGCGGTCGTCTTTCGCCAACGACAGGGCGCGCTGGATCGCGAGTTGTGGTTCAGGTTCCAGCCACACTGGACCGTGAAATCCAGCCGATTTGGCGATCCTGGCCATCGCCGCCGCTTCCTTCACCTCCTTGGATGTGACTTGCGGCGATGTGGCCACCAGGACGTCGATCACTGGAACGAGGCTCCTCACCATCTCCAGCGCCTGCTTCGCCTCCAGCACACCGAGCACCGCAATTCGTTGTCCGTCCAATTGAACTGGGAGGAGAGGGGGCACATCCGCCGCAAGCGCGGCAACCTTTTCCGGATTGTGGGCGCCGTCGAGCATCACCATGCACGTGTCCTGAATCATTTCGACCCGTCCCGGGATGCGAACAGTCTGGAGACCGCGCTCGACTGCTTCATCGGAAACGAAGAACCCGAGACCACGGAGGGCTTCGATTGCCGCAACCGCGGTGGCGCCATTGCTGGCCTGGAATCGGCCACGCAGCGTTGAGTGATAGTAGGCGCCGGTACGGCCGTCGATCCAGCCTGTGCCCTGGAAGTCGGTCGCTACCGCGGTGACCATGACATCTGGGTCAATGATCGTCAGTGGCGCATTGTCGCGACTCGCCTCGGCGACAATGATCTCCAACGCTTTCGGGTGGGTCACCGCCGTCACCGCGGGGACGCCCGGTTTGATGATTCCTGCCTTGTGCCAGGCGATATCGGCAGTGGTGGGGCCTAGCGTGGTGGTGTGGTCGAGTCCCACCGAGGTGATGACGCTCACAACCGGGGTGACAACATTGGTGAGGTCGAACCGGCCTCCGGCGCCGACCTCGAGCACCGCGATATCGACTGCCATCTCACGGAAGAAGAGCGCGGTCAGCGCAAACCACGCCTCACCATAGGTGATCGGGATTTCGCCGGAACCGATCCATTTATCGTGCTCGCCGAACAATATGCCGCACAATGTCACGTAGGTTTCGGCGGCGATCAGGGCGCCGTTGCACTGGAGTTTTTCCGAGGGTGTCTGGAGATACGGTGACGTGTGCAGCCCCGTGTTGAATCCCGCCGCACTCAGGATCGAAGCGATCGTCGCGCTCGTGGAGCCCTTGCCGGAGGTGCCGCCGACATGAACGATCGGATATCCAACGTGAGGGTTGCCGAGCCGGTCGAGAAATCGTCGTAAACGCGCCATCCGAAGTGTCGCTCGCTGCCGCACAGCGTCTTGAGATGTGTCGCTGGGAGTGGGCGTCGCGTCGATCAACGACTCGAGCCGCGCCGTGGCGGCATGGTATTGACCGAGGATGGTTAGCGGATCGTCAGCGATCATCTTGCTCTCGTTGACTCAGCGAGTCGATGGATTCGGGGTACCATGACGTTTGCACGATGCTCATTGTACGGTCACGTCCCAGACGTTGCGTCGCCCAAGAGACCGATCTCAGAAGGAACTCCATGATCAACCTGATCCTGACCATTGTCGTACCGGTTGTGATCCTCACCCGATTCAGTGGAGAGGATAGCCTGGGTCCGGACCGGGCCCTGGCCCTGGCTTTGGCCTTACCGATCGGATATGCGATCTACGAATATGTCCGAACTCGCCGGATCAGCGCCAACCCAGTGATCGGGGTCGTGGGTGTCCTGCTGACAGGAGGATTTCGGTTGCTGGAACTTCCTCCAGAGTGGTTCGCGATCAAGGAGGCGGCAATTCCGGCGGCGCTGGCGCTCGCGATCCTCTTCTCGGCCTGGATAGGCAAGCCGTTAGCCCGGATATTCCTCAACACGTTCCTGGATCGTGACAAGATTGACGCGGCGTTGACCGCCAACGGCGCCGAAGCCGAGTACGAGCAGCGGACCTCGATCGCGACTTACTTGCTGGCTGGCGCGTTTGTATTGAGCGCTGCGCTCAACTTCGTGCTGGCGCGGACAATCGTCACCAGCGAACCAGATACGGATGCGTTCAACAGCGAACTCGGCCGCATGACGGCGCTCAGCTATCCGATAATCATGGTTCCGGTGATGATTGTGCTGTTTGGCACGATACTTTACATCTTCAACGCGGTCGGGAAGCTGACCGGGCTCGAGATCGAGGACATGATGAAACAGAAGTCGAAGAAGCAGGTGAAATCAGGGTCGACGCCATCAGAGGAATCGAGCGATCACCTCGTTCGCGAGCAGCAGACCACGGTGCGTTAGACGCAGGCCCAATTCATGTCGTTCCATCAATCCGAGCGAGATCATTTCGTCAATCGTGTTCCCAAACGCATCGTTCAGTGTTAGGCCATGCCGTTTGCGAAATGCCTCCCTCTGAACGCCATACTCCAGCAAGCGCAACCCAAGCAGCATTGTTTCGGAGCGCGACGTCCTCGCGTCGATTCGTTCGATGTTGGAGGCGGGATCGAGCCCTGCCTCGATCGCCTGACAGTACGTTTCCGGGAGCAGGTGATTCATCGCGCGTCGCGATCCGATCGTGCCGTGGGCGCCGGCGCCGATTCCCAAAAAATCTCCATGTTGCCAGTAGTTGGCGTTATGCCGGGAATGGCCCTCGGCCTCGCGCGACCAGTTCGCCACCTCATAGTGGCTCCAGCCCGCGACGGCGAGAGTGGTTATCGCCAACTCGTACATGTCGGCGGTGGCGTCATCATCTGGCATCGGCAGGATGCCGCGAGCGGAAGCGTCCGCATACGGAGTTCCTGGTTCTACGATCAAACTGTAAAGTGACAGATGGTTGGGCGGATTTGCCATGGCCATCACACCCTCAAGGTCTCGTTGCCAGGTGTCGAGCGCCTGGTTCGGCCAGCCAAAGATTAGATCGAGGCTGACATTGTCGAATCCCGCGGCACGGGCATTTCCCAATGCGGTCGTGATGTCTGCCGACTCGTGGTGACGTCCAAGGGTGCGCAGTCCACGCCGATCGAGCGTCTGGGCGCCGATGCTAAGCCGGTTGACGCCACCGTTGCGGTAGCCAAAGAGGCGGTCTGCCGTCAAACCGTTGGGATTACACTCCATCGTGATTTCGGCGTCCGGTTCGACATCGTAATTGGAGCGACAGGCGGTCGTGATTGCGGCGACATGGGCAGGGTCGAGCAGCGAGGGGGTTCCGCCGCCGAGATAGATGGTCGCCACCCCTCGGCCATGCACGCCTTCAGCTTTCAAAGCCAGTTCACGACCTAGTAACTCGACATAACGGTCGATCAAATGAGACTTTCCGGCATAGGTCGTGAAATCGCAGTAGGGGCAGATGTGGGCGCAGAATGGGATGTGGATGTAAATTCCGATTGGCGCGTTGAGAGGGAGAGGGGCTATGATCATGGTAGGGAATATCGCCAGGGTAAGGGTAATGAGTCACGTTACGCGTTGTAATCGTACGCGATTCCGCCAAACCTCGACCCGGCACAGTATCGATCGCGGATGCACACCATACTGGACCATCGTCGAAGGGATGAAGAAATCTTTGAACCTCCGAGAACCACAGGTGACTAATCAACGTTGTTGAATTCGACTTGGATTATAAGCAAATTTCCCCTTGGCGCCGTGTTTGGGCGCAAGCCAGGCTGATCACCGAGGGGGTTTGCTTTCCGGTGTGCAACCAGGCATCGCCTCATGTCGTATCGTCTGGAGTGTGGAATTGGAAGGCGTCACAAGTCGCGGATCGCCTTCGAGCGAAACGCGATCAGGATCGCGCATCCCAGGGCAATCGCCGCGCTCAGTCCGACCGCGAACTGTGTGTTCACCAGGTCGGCGATCACTCCCACCGGCAGGGCCGCCACCGGCAGCAGTCCGAATCCGAGTGAGTACGCGCCAAGCACCCGTCCGCGAATGTCGTCACCTATTCGCATCTGGACGATCGCCATATTGGTGCTCAGCATTACCGCCGCCACCAACCCTTCGATGAAGAGCAGGGTGAACGTCAGCGGCACGCTGGTGGACACCGCAATCCCGATCACCCCCACCGCGACCACCATCAGCAAGTACGGTTGGAGCCGGGCCGTGTTCTGGCCGATCGCGCGTTGCGCCACGTACAAGGCGCCGATCACGGAACCCACCCCTGATATTGCCATCATGTAGCCTAGCCCGCTGGCGCCGATCTCGAGGATGTCGCGGGCAAAGACGTTGAGGAACTGGACGAATGGCAGGATCAGGATCGGCGTGATGAACCCGAGCGCAAAAAGTATCCGTAAATCCGCTCGGTTCCAGACGATTGAGAAGCCGCTCATCACCCTGGCGAATCCTGTTTTACCCGTCTGCACGATCTCGCGGTCCGGTAGTCGGATCAGGGTCGCCATCACGAACGCCGTGCTCACCATCAGGGCTTGGATAAGGAATGAGCCACCGGTGGATACGAAACCGATAATCGTGCCGGCGATGGTCGGCCCAACGACGCGGGAGAGACTTTGACCCGCGCTCATCAAGCCCACTGCATTCGAGATTTCGCCTCGGTCGACGAGGTTGGGCGCGATCGATTGCTGCGTTGGAAACATGATTGCCGTGAATGAACCGGTGACAAATGCCCCGATCGGGAGGTGCCACGGTTGAACGTACCCACCAAGGACATCGACTGCCATCACGAGGGCGACGAGGGCCGAACCGCCCTGGGCAGACCGGTAGATCAGGCGGCGATCGAGCTGGTCGATGTAGCTGCCGGCAGGAACCGCGACAAGGATAAAGGCGAGGCCCGACGAGAAGGCGACGATCCCGACAAAGAGTGGAGAGTCTGTCAATTCGAGCGCGATCCAACCCATGGCAACGTGCTGCATGAACTGGGCCGTGCCTACGAACAGGGTGGACAGCCACAACAGGCGAAAATCACGGTACTTCTTCAGTGCGTTGAAGGCGCCGCCGGATGCGGGGACTGACGCCGGCTTTGGGGCAACGGGCTGTCCGACGATTTCTTCGAGATTTGCCATGCGAGTGTGGTTACGCTTCCTGCTCGGTTCCGGCAATGCCGCCGTCGGCAACGCGGGGCGTGACATGACCCACGCCCCGCTGTCGCATTGACTTGGTTGCGTCGTTCACGAATGACATGATGTGTCGCCGACGAAAGTCTGCGCCCAACATCGCCGAAGGGGCTGAAAACGTCAAGGGTTGAACGCGTACCCCCGGTGATCGTTCCCGGCGCCAGTCGCCGGGAAGTCGATGCCCTCAATCGCGACGGCGCCGGTGAACGGGATCGCGCTTCGACTGAAGTTTCCGCCGTCCGACGTCTCCCAAATCGTGATGTGGAGGTGGGCGCTGCTCCCGCTTGCCGCTTCGCCGGCCGGTGCAATTGTGCCCATGAACTGACCCTGCGCTATTACATCTCCCTCCCGGATGCCCGGATCCAAACGTGCATGGAAGAAGGCGTAGGCGAGGCCACTGCCGATGTCTATGGACATGCCGCCGGTCGATTCGTCGATCCAGCGCACAGTCCCGTTGACCGGAGCGTAGATCGGTTGGCCCGCGGTCGATCCGTCAGATCGCTTCAGGTCGAGCGAGTAAAAGTACTGCCAGTATTGGTCGCGGTTTTGATGACTGCTGCCGTTGTAGCCCTGGGAAATGAACCATTCGCCACCGGCGACGGGCCAGGTGATTAGCGAACTCGACAGTTCGGGCTGGGCTGGAGACTCTGGACGGGTTTCCGCGAGATAGTCAGACGATATCCAGCCTGCTCCCGCCGCGGTGGTGACCCGCGAATAGCCGTTTTCGGTGTCGCCCGAAAACTCGACCTCGGCGCCATCGGCGATCACGATGACGACCGGCGCCGACTGGCTCGATTCCGAACGCAAATTCACATTGGCGGTCGCGAACCGTGCCATCGGTTCGGCGGTCGCCTCGGCCTCATCTGGCACGGGTTGCGCTGGGGCTTCCGCCAAGGGCGCCTCAGCCGCTGCCGGGGCAGTGTTGCCAATGAATTGGGCAGAAACCCAACCCTCTCCGAACGGGGACGTGACCTCGACGAATTCACCTGCCTCGGCGCCGGTTGATTCGAGTTCGACACCGGCTTCCATGGTGGTGATCGAGTCGAAACTCGTACCCGGTCCCGTTCGGAGGTGGACGGACTCGATCGTGTATCGCGTGCCCGGTATCGAGTCGCCGAAATCCAGAAACTCCGCAAACACCCAGCCGTCGCCACCGGTCGCCGAAACCGAGTTCCAGCCATCCTGGCTCGCGCCGGTCAGCGTGACTCTCTCTCCGGCGCCGAGCGTCCTGACCACCGCATCGACTGTGCTCGGACCGGTGCGGAGGTGGACCGGATTGTTGGTGGTGGCGATGCCACTGGTGACGCCAGAGCCGCCAATTCCAGCATGTCTGGATTCGACAGCGACCAGGAAGGCGGAATCCATATACCCCGATCGGCCGTCGATGGTGACCTGATGCCAGGCGCCGCCGTCGGCAGCGGTATGCGGGCCGCCAATAATTTCGACGGCGGAGCCTTCGGGAAATCGTGTGATTTCGTCATCCTGGGAGCTTGGACCGGATCGCAGGCGCACATTGGCGCCGTCTGCGTTGGCGATCACGTTGCTTTGCTCGTGACCGTCGTGGGCCGCCAGGTGGGCGGGAGCGAGCGCACTTGCCAGCATTGCCACGGCAAATGCAATTCCGAGCAGGCGTGCCGGGCACACCCAGGAGTTGATCGTTTTCATGCCTTCCCCCCGGCAGTACGCGACTCGGGCCGGCTCCTCATGGCGCCGGCGAGCGAAGTCAACAGTCTGCCCGTTTGGTCCGCCCCGATCGCCTGGGGCACAGCAGCGCAGCGCCGCCAGGCGATCGAAGCGCGAGTTGATAGAATCCGACCGATCGGAATCCAGCGAAAAACGCTGCCGGAGTCAAGGCACTGGCAGCCACAGATTTGGATGGCGTCGGTGCTCAGTTCTGTGCGGCGAAGTCTATTTGGCGCTGGCGTCCATCCACGCAACGCCACTTCGGAAAGCGAGCCTACAATCGATTGTCCATGCTGGACGTTCACACGCGCTAGATGTACGAACGGCTTTGTTCGCACCGAACGTTCAATTCTGTCGGCTGCCGGTCATGAGTACTCCGTACGTACAGAAAGAAGGGATCTGCCAATTTGCGCGAACACCGCGCACGCATTCCGGGCGGACGCAAATCTCTTGCTTCCATCGAACCATTCGACGACGATCAGGACAGTTTGATACTTAGAATTGGGATGGCAATCAGGAACTACGAATCGGCAAGAAGTTCGTGCATTGTCGTGCGGAACAGCCGAACGATCTTGTCTCGATGGATGTGCCTGCCGCCTTCGACCAACTTCCGTCCCGCCACCCAAACGCAATCAACGTCCACGCAATGGGCGAAGATCCAGGCGTTGAGGATATCGTCGCCATCCGCTCCTTTCCACAGATCGGTGGACAGAGACACAATGTTGGCCGGAGCGCCGGCAACGATCCCCGCGCTCTGAACGCCGAGTGCCCGTTGCCCACCGCGGTACGCGGTTTCGAACAGCGTAAGCCCAGTGGATGACTCTCCAACAAGCACGTTGCGCTGTCGATGCGTCAATCGCTGTTCGTATTCCAATTGCCGCAACTCGTCAGTTACGGAAATGCGTATATTCGAATCAGTGCCGATGCCGAATAGGCCACCCACTTCGAGAAACTTCCGGGCGGGGAAGATGCCGTCGCCGAGATTCGCTTCGGTGACGGGGCAGAGTCCCGCAACCGCGCCGCTCGCCGCCATGCGCGCCGTTTCGCGATCGGTCAGGTTTGTGCCGTGGATCAGAGACCAGCGGTGGTCGACTTCGGCGTGATCGAGCAGCCACTCGACCGGTCGCTGTCCAGACCAGGCGAGGCAATCGACCACTTCCCGCTCCTGCTCGGCGACGTGAATGTGGATAGGACCATGGGGCAGGATGGCGACGATTGCGGCAAGCTCCTCTGCCGTAACCGCGCGCAGGCTGTGCGGGGCGAGACCGATTCCAGCGCCATCGAGCGCGGCGATCGCGTGGTTACTCGCTTCGAACAGGTGGGCGAAGCCATCCAGATCGGTCACAAACCTGCGTTGAGCGGGCGATGACTCCGCGCCGCCAAAGTTCCCGTGAGCATAGAAGACCGGGAGCAACGTGAGTGAAATGCCGGTTCGCTCGCTGGCGGCGGCGATTCGCGACGCCATCTCGGCGACGTTGGCGTAGGGTGATCCGTCCGAGTCGTGATGAAGGTAATGAAACTCCCCAACGCGTGTAAATCCCGATTCCAGCATTTCGACATAAGCTTGACTGGCGACAGCTTCCATCTGGCCCGGCGACATCGTCAGCGCGAAGCGGTACATGAGATCGCGCCAGGTCCAGAACGAATCGGCAGCGGGTCCTCGAACCTCGGCAAGTCCGGCCATCCCGCGTTGAAATGCGTGGCTGTGAACGTTCGGCATCCCCGGTACGACCGCCGCGTGATGTTCGCCGCCTGCCGGAGCCGCAATCCCGGCTTCGACGCTCGATATTTTGCCGTCGCCGATGCCGATCCGGACATCCGATGCCCAACCATCCGGAAGCAGCGCCAGCTTCGCGTGGATTGCGTTCACGGATTCAACCTCCATACATTTGCCGCAACCGATTGCGAGGGTCCGCTGGACCGTGCTACATACGTCCATACGTTATCAGAAGCTCAGGAATTCGATTTCGATGACAACGCATCATGGTGAACCAACTGAACGAATAATGGTCTGGCGGAACGCGCAACTGGCGACACTCGCCCCCGATCAGCCAGGTCTTGGGATCGTCGAGGATGGGGCGATCGCCGTCCGCGATGGCCGGATCGCGTACGCCGGTCCCGAAGCTGATCTCCCCGGCTGCCTCGCCGATCGTGCGGAAGTCACCGACTGTGAAGGTCGCCTGATCACCCCCGGGCTGATCGATTGCCATACCCACCTCGTTTACGCCGGGAACCGCGCCCACGAGTTCGAATTACGGCTGGCGGGAGCCAGCTACGAGGAAATCGCACGGGCTGGCGGCGGCATCGTCTCGACAGTGAAGGCCGTCCGTGCGGCAAGCGAGGCCGATCTCCTGGCGCAGACGCTTCCTCGGCTCGACGCCCTCATCGCCGAGGGCGTGACGACCATTGAAGTCAAATCCGGCTACGGTCTCGATCTTGACAACGAGCGAAAATCGCTCCGTGTCGCCCGCCAACTGGGCGAGGAGCGATCGGTGACCGTGACGACGACCTTTCTGGGCGCCCATGCCTTGCCACCGGAGTTCCGCGACGACAAGAACGGCTACATCGACCTCGTTGCGAACGAGATGTTGCCCCGGATTGCCGCCGAAGAGCTGGCCGACGCCGTCGACGGGTTTGCCGAGGGCATCGCCTTTTCGATGGAGCAGATCGGACGGGTCTTCCAGGCTGCGAGAGCAGCAGGGTTGCCGGTCAAGCTCCACGCGGACCAGCTTTCGGACATTGGTGGCGCGGCCCTCGCCGCGCGCTTCGGTGCCCTTTCGGCCGACCATCTCGAATACACTTCCGACTCCGGAGCGAGGGCGATGGCCGATTCGGGGACGGTGGCAGTGATGTTGCCGGGCGCATACTACTTCATCCGCGAAACACAGAAGCCGCCGATCGAGGCCTTTCGCACGCAGGGCGTGGCGATGGCGATCGCGACTGACGCCAACCCCGGCACCTCCCCGCTCACATCCCTGCTGCTGGCGATGAACATGGCCGCTACCCTATTCGGTATGACCGTCGATGAATGCATCGCGGGCGTCACCCGGAACGCCGCCAGGGCGCTCGGGCTCCAGGCCAAAACGGGCACGCTGGAACCGGGCAAATGGGCCGACCTCGCGATCTGGGATGTGGAACGGCCGGCCGAGCTGGTCTACCGGATGGGCTTCAATCCGTTACACCAACGGATCTGGAGAGGGCGCTGATGTCGATCGTGATCAAACCGGGCGCCGTGCCTCTCACGGATTGGAAAGCGATCTATCGAGGCGCGGCCTTGACGCTCGATCCGTCTGCGAGGCCGAGGATCGAAGCCAGCGCCGCCGCCGTCGACCGGATTGTGGCCAGAGGCGAGCCGGTCTATGGAATCAACACCGGCTTTGGGAAGCTCGCCACTGTCCGAATCGAATCTTACGAGCTGAGAACGCTCCAACGTAATATCATACTTTCGCACGCGGCCGGGGTCGGCGAACCCACTCCCGTGCCGATCGTCCGCCTGATGATCGCGCTCAAGCTCGCGAGTCTCGCCCAGGGCGCCTCGGGTGTCCGGTTGGCGACGGTTGAGATGCTGGAGGCGATGCTGGCGTTCGGGATCACGCCGGTCGTTCCCGTGCAGGGTTCGGTTGGCGCCTCCGGCGATCTCGCGCCGCTGGCCCACATGGCGGCGGCGATGATCGGCGTCGGCGAGTCAATCACGCGGCGGGGACGAGTCCCTGCCGTCGATGCGCTCGCGTCCGCCGGTCTCTCGCCGCTTGCGCTTGGTCCCAAGGAGGGGCTGGCGCTGCTGAACGGCAGCCAGTTTTCGACCGCTTGTGCGCTCGCCGCCCTGTTCGAGGCCGAAACCTTGTTTCAGTCGGCCCTGATCACCGGCGCGATGTCGACCGATGCCGCACGTGGTTCTGACGCACCGTTCGACCCGCGTATCCATCTCCTGCGCAAGCATCAGGGACAGATCGAGACGGCGGCGGCGCTACGTGAGCTGATGGCCGGCAGCGCGATCCGCGAATCGCACAAGGTCGGCGATCCCCGCATCCAGGATCCCTACAGTCTCCGTTGCCAGCCGCAGGTGATGGGAGCCGTACTGGACATCCTGCGCCAGGCGGCCACAACCGTCGCCACCGAAGCGAACGGCGTTACCGACAACCCCCTCGTCTTTGCGGACGACGACGAGGCGCTCTCCGGCGGCAACTTCCACGCCGAGCCGGTGGCGTTCGCGGCGGACATGATGGCGATGGCGGTTTGCGAGATCGGCTCAATTTCCGAGCGGCGAATTGCACTCCTGATCGATCCCGCGCTCTCGGGTTTGCCGGCATTCCTGACCCCGAAGCCGGGGCTCAACTCGGGCTTCATGATCCCGCAAGTGACGGCGGCGGCGCTTGTCTCGGAGAACAAACAGTGCGCATATCCGGCCAGCGTCGATTCGATTCCGACGTCGGCAAACCAGGAAGACCACGTCTCGATGGCGGCTCACGGCGCGAGGCGACTGATGCCGATGATTGAGAACGCCATGGCGGTGGTCGCGATTGAGTTGCTGACGGCCGCGCAAGGTTGCGATTTCCACGCGCCGCTCCGTTCGAGCGAACCGCTGGAAGCAGTCAAGACCGTGGTCCGTACCGACGTTCGGCGCCTCGATCACGATCGATTTTTCCACCCGGAAATTGAGAAGGCGATTGCGATGGTGCGATCCGGCGCCATTGTCAGGGCGGCCGGTGTGCCGATGCCGGCCGTCCACAATGCCTAAAGGACGTTCCGAGTGTCCTCCCGTCTAGTGTCATTCCGTCGGGAGTCGCCAGGCGACCAAAGGCATCTCCTGCCGCGGCAGCGTTGAACGTGTTTTCGCCGCGGCGAAGAGATTCCTTCACTCGGCAGTGCTTCGTTGCGGAATGACACGAAAGCGCTTCGCGCGGGGATTCTACCGCTTTCGTTGGCGCGATCCGGCGCCATTGTCCAGGCCGCCGGTGTACCGTTGTCGGGGACGACGGGCACCGCCACGCTCGTGGAGATTCCAGGATTGTCGTTCCGACTATCCCGCGGAGCGTGAGGGTTCCCCGGCGCAGCCGGTTAACTGTCATTCCGTCGGGAGCCGCCAGGCGACCCAAGGAATCTCCTGCCGAAGCAGCGTTGAACGTGTTTTCGCCGCGGCGAAGAGATTCCTTCACTCGGCGGTGCCTCGTTGCGGAATGGCACGAAAACGCTTCGCGCGGGGATTCTACCGCTTTCGCCGCTGCTTCGCGTCAGAATGAGGAGACATTTTCGCGAAGCGCGTACTGGGTGTTGCACACTTCAGGAGCATTCCAATGATCGCCACAACCCGGACCGATACCTCCCGCGTCATTCGCGCAGCGCGCGGAACCACGTTGACCGCGAAGAGCTGGTTGACGGAAGCGCCCTTGCGAATGCTGATGAACAACCTCGACCCCGATGTCGCCGAGCGCCCGGCCGATCTTGTCGTCTACGGCGGGATCGGGCGGGCCGCCCGCGACTGGCCGAGCTTCGACCGCATCGTCGAGACCCTGCAGCGGCTGGAATCCGACGAGACTCTGCTCATCCAATCCGGCAAGCCGGTGGGCGTGTTCCGGACCCACGCCGATGCGCCGCGGGTGCTGATCGCTAACTCGAACCTCGTGCCGCATTGGGCGACGTGGGAGCACTTCAACGAGTTGGACCGCAAGGGTCTGGCGATGTACGGCCAGATGACTGCCGGCTCGTGGATCTATATAGGAAGCCAGGGTATTGTCCAGGGCACGTACGAAACCTTTGTCGAAGTCGGTCGTCAGCATTACAACAGCGACCTCAAGGGGAAGTGGTTTCTCACGGCCGGTCTCGGCGGGATGGGCGGCGCCCAGCCACTGGCGGCGACGATGGCTGGGGCCTCGTGCCTGGCTGTGGAGTGCCAGCAAAGCAGGATCGATATGCGCCTGCGGACCGGGTACGTAGACACCCAGGCCGCCAATCTGGACGATGCGCTCACGATCATCGAGTCCTCGCACGCGGACGGCAAAGCGATCTCGGTCGCGCTCCTCGGCAACGCGGCCGATATTTACCCCGAGCTCGTACAGCGGGGCGTTCGTCCCGACCTCGTAACTGACCAAACCTCGGCCCACGATACCGGCAACGGCTACCTGCCGCAAGGCTGGACCGTCGAGCAGTGGGAAGCGGTGCGCGAGCGCGACCCGGAAGAGGTCGCCATGTCCGCCAGGGCTTCGATCGCCGTCCAGGTCCGGGCGATGCTCGACTTCCACGCCCAGGGCATCCCGACTGTCGACTACGGCAACAACATCCGGCAGGTAGCGAAGGACGAAGGGGTCGAGGATGCCTTCGACTTCCCCGGATTTGTGCCGGCCTACATCCGGCCGCTCTTCTGCCGGGGAGTTGGGCCGTTCCGGTGGGTCGCGCTTTCCGGCGATCCGGAAGACATCTACCGCACCGATGACAAGGTAAAGGAACTGATGCCGGACGACGCCAATCTCCACCGCTGGCTGGACATGGCTCGCGAACACATCCAGTTTCAGGGTCTGCCTGCGCGGATATGCTGGGTCGGGCTCGGCGACCGCGATCGGATCGGTCTCGCCTTCAACGAGATGGTGACAAGCGGGGAACTCAAGGCGCCGATTGTGATCGGGCGCGACCACCTGGATTCCGGTTCGGTGGCGAGCCCGAACCGCGAAACCGAGGCGATGCGCGACGGCTCCGACGCCGTGTCGGACTGGCCGCTCCTCAATGCTTTGCTCAATACCGCCTCCGGCGCGACTTGGGTCTCGCTCCACCACGGCGGTGGGGTGGGGATGGGGTATTCGCAGCACGCTGGGATGGTGATCGTATGCGACGGCACACCCGAAGCGGCGCGACGCATCGCACGCGTGCTCTGGAACGACCCGGCCAGCGGGGTGATGCGCCACGCCGACGCCGGGTACGATGAGGCCATCGCCTTCGCAGGCGAGCACCACCTCGACCTGCCGGGGATTGCGCTTTGACAACGTTTCAGGGCAAAGGATTTCTCAGGTCTGTAGATGGCGCCGGACCCACTTCGAACCACTCCGCAGTAAACCAAATTGGTTGACGCAACAGCGTGTGGGCCCCATAATTTTGCCAATCCCCTCTTGACTTTCGAGGCTAGGGGAAGGGCCATCCACTGAAAAGGGGGTGGCCCTTCGCTTTACGTTGGAGAAGTTCATGCAGCCGCGCCGTGTCGGAGTGTATGTAGATAAATTTAATCTCTATTATGGATTGTTTCGCTTTCCTGGGGCTCGACCGGCGTCGGAGAAATGGCTCAACATCGTTGAACTTGCGGAACTGATTTGTGCGCAACGTGGAGCTGCTGGTTCGGTGAGCATCGTTCGTTACTGCACATTCGAAGTCCTGCCATCCGGTGATGACCCAGATCAACCAATCCGACAACGGCAATTACTCAATGCACTGGCCTCATTGCCGCAAGTGGACATAACCTTGGGCCTTTTCAAGGAGCGAACTCGGACGGCCAAACTGTTCGGGCCCAAAGGGTCGATACAGAAACCCTCCATCCAGGTGTCGCAGCGGGAAGAGAAGGGGTCGGATGTCAATTTGGCGACATTCCTGGTTCGAGACGCGGCCCTGAATGAGGTCGATCTCGCGATGGTGATAAGCAACGACTCAGACCTGAAGAATGCCTTTCAAATTGCCAGGACTGACTTTGGCAAGGAGATTTGGGTGGTGACGCCACACTTTCGGAATCGTAAAGCCAACGTCGAACTTCAGCGGGTTGCCGACCGCTATTTCTGGCTTGATGTCGCACTGCTCGCGCAAAGTCAATTCCCTCATGAGGTGTGCGGTCCTGATGGACACATCGTGGCTCGATGCCCGAAGGAATGGCTCTGACACGGCGCCCCAGGGAAGCAATGGGAGCACGCTCTTGCGACCGGAGCGAAGAGGGGCCCTCGCCTGCGCCCGCAACCACCACCTCGACCTGCCGGGGATTGGTCCGTGATTCTACATAAGGTGAACAATGCCAAATACTGAAGAGAATCCAGCGGCAGTTTCCCTGCAGCCACTCTCGAGGGACAACTGGACGGAGTGCACCGAGCTACGGGTGGCCGAGGACTAGCGAGACTTCGTCGACTCCAACCTCTATTGCATCGCCGGGTGCACGGTCCAGCCACAATGGAAACCGGGAACGATCCATGCTGGCGCGACGATGGTCGGCATCGTCGTCTTCGGCGCCCTTGGCGGTGGAAACGGCGTGATCCATCACCTGATGATCGCGATCGATCATCAGGGGCACGGATACGGACACGCCGCGATGCTCGATGTCATCGAATGGTTTAGGGCACAACCCACCCGCTGGCACGTGCGACTGAGCTATTGGCCGGGCAATCCCGCCGTGCGCCTTTACGAACGCCTGGGCTTCGAACACCCTGGGGAATACTGGGATGATGAACCCGTCATGCGGTTGGTTGAGGGCGCCACAGCGTAGCTGCGACTCCTGGGAGAATGAGCGCGGTCGGCGTTGCGCCAATCTCGCCTCATCCCTATGATTGCACAATGACTTCTGCCACGCGGCCCCAATCAGCACCATCCCAGGACACAAACTCCTTGCGGTTTACGGACGGGCCCTCGGCTCCAGATGCACCCAATACCGCGATCGATGTGGTGGACCCGACCCGCTCGTTCCGCAAGCGCAAGGGGGTGGATTCGCTCCGGAGAGTTGGTCGAGGCGGTTCGGGGCATCTCGTTCGCCGTCCCGCAGGGCACGATTTTTGGCGTGCTCGGACCGAACGGGGCAAGCAAGACGACGACGATCAAGATGCTGGCGACCCTGCTCCTGCCGTCGAGCGGCACAGCCTGCATCAATGGCTTCGATATCGTGCGGCACGAGCACCAGGTCCGCACCCAACTCGGTGTCCTCTTCGGTGGCGACAAGGGACTGTACAACCAACTCAATGCCCTGAAAAACCTGCGTTATTTCGGTCGACTCTACGGCATGGACGATCCGGCAATCAAACGGCGTTCGGCGGACCTGCTGGAACGAGTGGGGCTGCATGACCGTGCCCAGGAACGCGTCGAAAGCTATTCGCGCGGCATGAAACAGCGACTGCACGTCGCCAAGACGCTGATCCATGATCCGGCGATCGTAATTCTCGACGAGCCGACGATCGGTCTCGATCCGGGCGCGGCAATCATCGTCCGCGAGCTTATCGCCGATCTCGTGCCGAACCGGACTGTGCTGCTCACCACCCACGATATGCATGAGGCGGACATCCTGTGTCGCGAAATCGCGGTCATCGACCAGGGTCTGATCGTCGCCGAAGGAACGCCCGAGGCGCTGAAGGCGGCGAGCCAGATCGAGCGGCGGGTGGCAATCTCACTTGCCGATGATTCGCGGTACGAACGTCCCGCGCTGGAACGGCAGCTCCTTGGGATTCCTGGCGTGGTCACCGCAACGCATCATCCGGATGATGCTGGACGAATGCAGCTGGAGTTGACGTGCGCCGATACCTCCCGCGCATTGGACGCGGCGCTCGCAATGCTTCGCGAACGCGGCGCGGGCATCACGGCGATCGAGATTCGGGAACCTTCCCTGGAAGACGCTTTCCTTCGTGCAACAGGCCGCGAGTTCGAGGGCAACGCCGCCGCCGAAACCGGGCAGGCAGGCTGATGAGCGCCGTACGGGTCGCCCTGGGGGAACCTACACCGATCCGAGACTTCCTGGCCGCGATGTTGGCAGCGGCACGTGTTCAACAAAGGAGCTGGGCGTCGAACGTCATTTTGCTCTTGCGCCGGCCAATCGTTCCCGCTCTCCATTTCCTGGCCGTGTTTCTGGCCTATCGCATCTCGGGTCAAACCGCGGTGCCGGCTGAGAATGTCGTCGGCTTCCTGATCGTTGGCATTGTCGCAATCCAGGCCTGGCAGGCAACTGTGTGGTCATGCGGATTTGCGCTGCAATTGGACGCCTACTACGGCACGCTGCCTTCAATCCTAGCCGCGCCGAGCAGTCGAATTGCCGTCGTGCTGGGTTATGGCTTAGGGGATTTCGTGGTTTCGGCGCCATCGGTGCTGGTCGTGTTCCTGGTTGGGCTCGGGTTTGGCGCTGAATTCGACGTCGCCAATCCGCTGGTGGCCCTGATCGCGTTGGCGTCGGTGTTCCTCAGCGCGCTCGCGATCGGCGTTGCCTGCAGCGGTCTGTTCATTCTTTCCCGAAACGCCAATCCGCTCGCCAACTTCCTGCAAACACCGGTGCACATCGTCGCTGGATTTTACTTCCCGCGATCGGTGCTGCCCGATTGGCTGGCGCCAGTCGGGGCCGTGTTGCCAATTACCCATGCGATGGAGGCGCTGCGCGGCAGCACGCTCGACGGGGCGGGATGGTCCGGTGTCTACAACCAGCTCATCGCCACACTCCTTGCATCCGGACTTTTCCTGCTGCTCGGCATTTGGTCATTGAGGAGGGTCGATCATGAGCTCCGGTGCACCGGCTCGCTCAATCTCTTCTGATCGAGTGGGGGGTAACCTGCCCTGGCGTCGCTACCTCCGGCTGATCTGGGACACGGTCGGGATGGTGGCCAAAATGCGGATTCAGGGCATGGGCGTGCCCGGTTACTTTCTCACGTGGTTGACCCTGCCGCTGATGGAAATGCTGTTGTTGGCCTTCATCTACCAGAACGATCGGGAGCTCCTGGAGTACGCCGTCGTCGCCAGTGCGGGATTGGCGATCCTTTTCGCCCTGATCTTCAATGGAGGCGAAATCCTGGATGGGGAGCGTCGCCGCGGGACCCTCGGCAACCTGTTCCTGGCGCCGCTGCCGCGCTATGTTTGGCTGGGGGGATTCCAACTCTTTGCGTTGATCGAGGCGGTGGTCAACGCCTCAATCGCGGTTGGCGCCGGCGCCTGGTTCTTCGACATCGACCTTTCGGTCAACGTGCTGACGCTGATCGTGACGGTCGCCCTGCTCACGGCGTCGCTGTGGGGGATGAGCCTGATCCTCGGCGCATTCGGGATCGTTGCCCGCAATGCGAACTTCCTGAGCAACCTGATCTTTCCGTTCGTGATGGTGATAGCGGGAACATGGTATCCGGTGGCATTGATGCCGGACTGGATCCGGATTCCGGCCCGGGCGTTGCCATTCAGCTACGGCATCGAAGCGCTCGTCGCGGCCCTGACCCGAAACGCATCTGTCAGCGACCTCACCGGTACGCTCGTACCGTTGTTGGGCTTCGCGATCGTACTTCCGCTCATCGGCGTCGCCATCTTCCGATTCATGGAGCATGCCGTGCGCAAGATCGGCTCGCTCGAAGTCGCCTAACGTGACATGCAATCCCAATCAAAGAGATGTTGAGTGCGTATTTTCGACGAAGTCGAAATTCCTGGCCTGGAAAGCTTCCTTCGTCAGGAGGGACTGCTGAACCATGCCGATTGGTCGCCAACTCGAATAGTCGGCCCGATTCTCGTCGCTTGCGATGACAAAGGAATCGTTGGCGCGACGCGAACATTCAGGAACTGGCTGCATCCAAAGCGGTGGCGATTTGCGATCCACGTTACGCGCGATTCTCGGCGACACGGCATTGGAACCAGGTTGCGCGAGGCGACAATCGACCGTCTCCTCCCGCATCCCTTTCTCCAATCCGCAACATCATCGAGCAATACCGCCGGTTTGGGATTCCTCGTAGGCTCCGGGTTTTCCCCGTTGATGACCACCCGCCTCGGCTCGCTCAACACCACCCAGATACCCACGATATGGCGTGACCATTGCCGTAACGCCCGGATCTCGCTGGCATCATGCGGGTTTCAGTTTCAGGCTTTGCAATCGACGCCGGAACTCTTCGATGACGTTGCGCGGTTTCATGAGCGGATCTACCGGGACCAACATGCGTGGGATCCGGTGGAGGACCTCACACATGAGCAATGCCTGGACCTGTTCATGGATGACAACGAACTCGATCCCGCAATGCAGTTCCTGGCGTTTCAGGACGGGAACCTCTGTGCCGTCGCGAGTCTTCGTACGACGGCGGATGCGGATCAACTCGACCTTGGGTGGATCGGGGCGGTCAATGTCCCGCCGGAACACTCCCGGCCCCTGCACCAGGCGTTGTTCGGCCTGTGTATCGACGCGGTCGATCACCGCGGTTCATCAATGAGGATTGAGATCGACCGGGTTGATCCTAACGCCAACGCCGTTGTGGACGGGCTCCCGGTCCATTGGGACGAGGAGTTGGTGACTGTCGGTACGACGATTACCGCCACGGAGGACAATGCGGTATCTGGGTGATAGGTGGGTGCATCCAGCGAGCAGATTGCCGTAAATAATTTGTAACGGTGGTGGCGAGGGCCAGCGTGGAGCGGCCATGATCGTGTGGACCAAAGAGGATCGTGGTAGGTTAGACGAGTTCGACTTTTAGCTTCCTGTTGAGGACTCTCGCCACATTCTCGAGTGTGCTCATCTTGACATCGGCGCCGTCCGCGTTCATTAGTCGATCGATTTGGGAGCGGCTGGTGCCCATACTTCGCGCAAGTTGGGATTTTGACAGACCCTTCATTTCCAGATCGTTCTTGATTTGCCACGCCAAAACCTGAAGGGTGGCTTCCGTAGTGACATCCTCGAGGATGTCTTCTTCTTCAAGAAACGAATCTAGTGTTGAGCCAATATGGTTGGGGTTCATTGGATCAGCCTCCGTCGTCGTTGTATTGCGGTATGAATATCGTCGGGAGGAGTTCTCTGCGTTTTCTTGACAAAGCCGTGGAGAAGGATCATTTGGCCGCCGCTAACGGAGAACAAGATACGAGAAATTCTGCCGTCTGAAATTTCGGTGCGCACCTCCCACAGACCGTTGGCTCCTGTGAGTGGGCGACATACCGGCATACCAACGGGCCAACCCATCTCCACGATCATGAGGTCCTTGCCAATCGCTCGTTTATCCTCTGCAGAGAAGTCCTTTAGCCAGTCACGTACTGGCTCATTCCCGGATTCCGATTTGAAGAAACGGACTTCGAGCTTCTTGGCGCTCCCCAAGGCTTCTGCTCCTCCTCTCTAGAGTGTATCACACATAGTACAGTTGGCATCCGCAAATGCTGAGAAATTAGGGCGACCTGTTCCTTGCGCCAGTGAAGCGATGCAACCGACTCGGTCCATTGGGATCAGGAGTTGCACACATTTGGACTGGAATAAGATCTGGTGAGGAGAATGGGTGTGTCGGACACATGCTGGAAATGGTTTTGAACGGGTTGGCCGAGCCAACACATGTGGTTACCGCCGACTGCACCAAACAACCCCCGCGGTGATGGCGGGGGGTGTTGGCGTGATCCGGATGGTTGAGGCGGCTACCTGGCTTGGAGGTGCGCTTCCTGGAACCAGAGATTCATGTCGGCCTGGCGGGAGACTTCCGTGAACAAGTCGGCCGTGGAGGCGTCGCCCGCCTCGTCGGCGGTGTCGATCGCCTCGCGCGTGGAGTTGGCGTAGGCGGCCCAGCAATCGACTGTCGCCGCGACATACTCCATGCTATTTGTGATGGTGGTTGGAAATTCAGCCAGGGTCGAGGCCGCGGCCGACATGCGGACCGTTCCCGTAGCGTACCCACCCAGCATCACCGCCCGCTCCGCCAGCAAATCGGCCCATTCCTCGGCACAGGCGGCATGTTCGTCGAACATCTTGTGCAGTTGGTAGAACTCCTCACCCTTGACATTCCAGTGGGCGTGTTTGGTTTGGGAAAAGAGATCCAGCGTGTCCGCGAGTTGCTGGTTAAGCAACGTGATCATTTGGGTGCGGATCGATTGCGACAGTCCGTTCTTCGTCGCAAATGTGCGAGCTTTTATTTTTTCGGCCTTGGCCATGTGTCATCCTTCCTGCACTGTTCGAAACCGGCGATTCCTCGTGGAGCCGCTTCGTTGATGTCGCGACCAACGCCGGGGGCTCACAACGGCGCCCGGTTTGTAGAAAACCATCGCGGACGCGCCACACGCCGCGCGACGAATCGACATCGACTCCAATGTATCGTACAGCATGGCCGTGAATCTGGAACTGCCAAGGGTGTGCCACGAGAGGGTAGGGATTGCCTGGCCTGGCCCTTATGCGGCGCCCCGACTGATTGCCTTATGGCAACCCCTCCGCTATCATGGGAAACCTGCAGCAACGCAAATTGTTTGTCACCTTCCTTTTGGAGGCATGCTAAATGAATGATCGGAATCTATCGGCGTTGATCGATGTGAATACGCTCGGCGCCAATGTCCAGGAAATCGTCGCCCACCTCTGTACCGGCGATTGCCATGCGTATGGCTCCGTTTTGCAATGGTGTGAAACCCGGGGCGATTGCGTCTACGCGGTGGTCTGTCCCGGCTGCTCACGACAATTCCTGATCGATGAGGACGATCTCGCCGAACTCGAGCGCTGGACCGAAGCGAACGGTCATGCTCTCGTCTGCGGTGTCCAACTTTGACCCGATCGCGATCATGGCGGTTCGCGCAGGGCGGCCCCGGAAGGCGAGTGAACCTCACTGGGATGTTTCGCGGCGGGTCGCAATGATTACCGGTGGGTTCCCATCCGGGTCAGCCTCCGATACTATCGTTGCGTCTAATCGGGAATTGACATTCCCTTGACGTTGAACGCGGAAAGTCGTGCCACACTTCCAGGTGGTTTGTACGGCCAGGTCGATGTCCTGACCCGTACCGCCGTCCTCCCTGTGGCGACTCGTTTCAGATGCACAGATCGTGCGCTGGGCGCGCCGAGCAGCGGTTTCCGGTGTCAATCGTGACTCCGGTGAGCACATTCAAAGGAGAGCATGATGACTTCACGTTCACACATGTCTCGACGGGACCTCGTAGCGGGCGCATCCGCGCTTGGCGCCGGGTCCGCTCTTGCGGGCTCAATGAGCGCCTACGCCCAGGCCACTCCAGACGCGTCGCCGGTTGGCGTCGAAATAGACCCGGATTTCGTTGCGGCGCAGGATGAACTTCTCGCTGAGCTCCAGGGCTTGAGCGGCAAGCGGCTGAGAATCCTCAGCGCGGTTGTTGGCGGAAAGACTCCGGAAGAGGACGAACTTTTCGCCCAGGAAATCACGCGCCTCACAGGCATCGAAATCGAACTTGTTCACCCCACCGCCGACTATGGCGAGAAACTGCTCGCCGACCTCGCCGCCGGCGTCGAGTACGACCTCATTTACACCAATAAGGACACGATGGACGTTCTCGTCGCCGATGGCGTCCTGACCGATCTGACCGAGCAGATCAACAGTTCGGCGATCCTGAGCAACCCAACCGTGGTCCCGACCGCCGAGTGGGACTTGATCCGCTACGAAAACGACACCTTCTACAGCGTCTTCAACAAGTTCGAAGGGGCGCGGATGCTGACCGTCCGCCAGGATTGGCTGGACCAGCTCGGCCTCGAAGCGCCGACGACGCTTGACGAGGTCTACAACACGATGGTCGCCTTCCGCGACGAAGACCCGGCCGGCAATGGCGAGGGCGCGACGCTCGGTCTCTCCACCGCTGGCGCTTACGACATCCAGCCGTTCATGAGTTCCGCGGGCATTCTTCCGGGCTATGTCGATGCCGATGGCGCGCGGACGATTCCCTACGCGACCGAAGCGGCGATCCCGGTTTACGAGTGGCTCGCCAGGTTGTATGCCGAGGGCCTGTATGACCCGAACTTCGCAACCGCCGAGACAGCTGACATGCGCGAACTGTTCCTGACCGACCAGGTTGGGTTCGTCACCTACTGGGATACCTGGGTTGGACTTTTCAACAATTTCCGTCTCACCGAAGACCCCGACACAACATTCGAGGCGAAGGGCATTCCCGCCACGACCGGACCGGATGGAGAGATCATCCTTAACCGCGGCCAGCCGAGCGTGTGGACGATCCCGATCAACGCGCCAGACCCCGAAACAGCTTTCCTCTGGCTTGAATGGTGGAACACGATTCCGGGCATCATCCTCGGTTCGCTCGGCATCCTCGACAATGATTACACCGTGACCGACGGCGTCTATGCCTTGACTGATCTTGGAGCCGAACACAGCATGGATCATGGCAACCCGACGCCGTACAACGAGAACTGGGTGAACCCGGTCGGAGACCTGCCGGGGGTCGCCGAGGCCCAGGTGATCTCGGTCGAACACGGTTACCTCGCAGTCGCCGGACCGCAGTTTGCGCCGGAAGTGGAGCCGATCCTCAATGAGTTCATCATCCAGTCGATTCTGGGCGACATCTCCGCGGCTGACGCGGTGGCGGGGATGCAGGAGCAATTGTTGGGCCAGGACCTGATCGACTAGCACGGCGCTACGTTGGGCGCCCGTAGCGCCTTGATGTCGTTTCGGAGGAATCTCCCGCCGCGGCGCCAGGGCGGTCGTCTTGGCCGCTGCCAGGAGATTCCTCCGGATGCAGGCGTGCCCGGCGGAATGACATAAACCGGCTCCGGTGGGCATCCAGCAGGGCAGGCCGGGATATCGACCCGCCGTTCGATCCTCGCAACGACGATTGATTGGAACAATGCCGAGCACCCTGCGGCAGATGAAGATACATCTGGTCCTGTACGTGATGATGATTCCCGTCATCGCCTACTTCGTGGTGTTCGTTTATTACCCCCTATATGAGGGCTCGGTCGCAAGTTTCCAGCAATTCAGCCTGCTCGGGGACAGGCCCTTCATCGGCTGGGAAAATTACTCCACCGTCCTCGATGATCCAAGGTTCTGGCAAGTGCTCCGCAATACGCTCCTGATCGGCGGCGGGATTCTCGTTCTCGGTTTTCTTCCGCCGATCATGATCGCCGTGGCTCTCAACGAGTTGAGCCAGGCAATCTTCAAGAAGTTCGCCCAGACGGTGGTCTATCTTCCTCACCTCTTCTCCTGGGTCGTGATCGGCGGGATGTGGATCTATCTGCTCTCGCCGCGCGGCGGGCTGGTCAACGAGCTCCTGGATGTGATCAATGTCGGACCGATCCGGTTCCTGACGAACACGACCTGGGCGCGGGGAATGATGGTGGTGTTGCCGGTTTGGAAGGATATGGGCTACGCGGCGATCATCTACCTGGCTTCGATCACGACGATCAGCCCCTCCCTGTACGAGGCGGCGCGGATCGACGGCGCGAGCCGTCTGCAGCAGATGTACCAGATCACGATTCCGCTCTTGAAACCGACGATGAAAGTCGTGCTGATGCTGAACGTGTTGGGTCTGCTTCGTATCTTCGACCAGATCTACGTCATGCAAAACGATGTCGTCAAGCGCAAGGTCGACGTGCTGATGACCTATGTGTATGACACGGGCATCCTCCAATACGAGGTCGGATACGCCAGCGCGGTATCGGTGATGGTGCTCGTGGCGACGCTGGCGCTGACGGCGATCGTTTGGCGCCTCACCGGTTTCGGCAGGGAGAGCTGAGATGGCGGCGGAAACGACGGGCCCAAGTCAGTACACCCCCGGAAAGGCTGCCAGTGGTGACCGCATGTTCAGCGCGCTGAACGTGCTTTTCATGGTCATGCTCGTCGTCGTCATGCTGATCCCGTTTGTCAATGTTCTGGCGGTAGCGTTTTCCTCCAGGCTATCTTCACTGGAACTCGGGATCAAACTCTGGCCATCGGAATGGAGCGTCGAAGGCTTCCGCACTGTCTGGATCAACGTTGGTCTGCAACGTGCGTTCATCAACAGCGTGATCGTGACGTCGATCGGCACGGCTTTGCATGTGATGCTCGCGGCGTTTGCAGGGTACGTCCTGATCCAGCGGAACCTTCCTGGCAAAAAGCTGATGATCGCACTGATCCTGGCGACGATGGCGATTCCAGGCGAATTGATCATGATTCCACTCTTTATCGTCAACCAGAAACTCGGATTGCTGAACTCGCTGGCGGCGCTTGTCTTTTCGGGCCTGATTTCCGGTTTCAGCATCCTCCTCATGCGTAATTACTTCCAATCGGTGCCATACGATCTCTGGGAATCGGCCAAGATCGACGGCGCCGGCGATTTCCGGATCTTCCGCACCATTTACGTGCCGCTTTCGCAGGCAGGCCTGGCGACGATCGCGCTATTTGAGTTGGTTAGCCGCTGGAATCAGTTCCTGGCCGTGATCCTGTATATCAGCGACAGCAGCAAGTACACGTTGCAAGTCGCCTTGCAGGCGCTGGTGACCGAAAGCATGGGGACATCGGGCACCTCAATGGTGACCCCCAATGTGAGGATGGCCGGAATCGTGATCGCGATCCTGCCGCTGGTTGCGCTTTACCCGTTCATGCAGAAGTATTTCGTCCGGGGCATCACCCTCGGGTCAGTCAAAGAGTAGGCCGCCACGAACAGTTCTGGCCGGGTCGGGAACAGCCAACCTCAAATCAATTCGCCCTACTCAGGCTCGTCACAGTCCTGGATCGTTAGCACACCGAGCTGGTCACCGGTCTCCGTTGTCATTGGATTTCCGTGGGCAGTATATGCCTGTCGCTTGCCTGCACCGACGAAAGTGACATCCATGGAAAAGTCCTCCCCCCGGGCTGCCCGCTGGAAAGGATGCGCATCGTCGGTGAAGCGCTGCCCATGCTCATCCACCAGGGTAACTTCGTCTCCGTGGCGTTCCACCATTGCGGTGAAGGCCGTGTTCCTGAAGACGATCGATCCTTCGCGATTGACGACGGCCACCCCGTCCTCAACCCCATTAAAAATTGGCAGGAGTTGCTCTTGCTCGGGAATTTTGTGCAGCGCCTCGCTCTCAAGTTTCCGGGCCTGGGCCTCGAGGTCCTCGCGGGTTGCCCACAATTCCTCGATGGTCGCCCGCATTTCTTCATTCTCGGTCTCCAACTCGGAGTTCTCGGCCCTGAGTAGAGCATTGTCGCCGTTCGCACGATCTTCGGACTGCGAAATATTTTCGGCGCCGGTCCACCCGGAGTGGGCGAGCATCACGCCAACCGGAAGCTCGAGGGCGCCCGCGATTTGCTCGAGCCGCGCGCGCCGCGGCAATGTGATGTGGTCGTTCTCAAGGCGAGAGATTTCCGCCTGGCGGACACCTTCACCAATGCGCTCGGCAAGCTCTTCCTGGGTAAGCCCCAACCCATGGCGCTGCTGACGTATGACCTGACCTAGTGTCCGATTTCCCGGACCAGTTGCTCGCTCATCCATGGTTCTCCTCCAGGTTGATAGAACATGCATAGTGTGAATAGGCCAGATATGCGCTGGTCAAGCCGTTAAACAGGCAACATGAATAGTATGCCTGTTCAAGCGCTGATTTGCCGCGACTTTCGCCTGGAGATCTCGCGGCTGTTGCGAGAGTGGAGCAAGAATGCGGAATCCATCCCTTCCCCTGCTGTTGAACTTTGGCTGGTCCTTCCTCTCGGTTCTGTCCGATTGTGGCGCGGCGGATGACGAGGGGTGTTTTCCAGGTCCGGCGCGGCCACAACCTCTGAGGCGCCGACCGTCGCGAGGTGGACGATGATAGTTTGGGCCACGGCTCGGGCAATTGACTGTTCGCCCGGGCCGTGTTACGTCTCCGGCACGTATGCGTTGCCGTGGTTCAGTTCCTTCAGCACACCACTCACGCGCCAGGACAATCAAACGCTTGACCTCAACTTCAGTTGAGGTTGTATGGTGACTTCTTGAGCAGGGTCCGCCCCAAACTCGCGCTGTCTCGCTCGGCGCCGCGTCTATGGCTGATTGCTCTTGGGGGCCTCACTGGGCGAGGGTCTCCTTGTCGCTGAGCGCCGGCGAAGTTGGGGTCTGGAGCGACAGCGCAGATGCGTTCGCTGACGCGGACCGGCGGCGTCGTTTCCGGCAGGGCGGAGGTTGCTCATTCCTCGGAAAGACGGCCTGGGAGTTGTGTCATGGGAAGTTGTGTCAATTAACCGCGGACGAAGTACTCAAGAGGAGAAGAACATGGCAGCGACGAGATCCCGACCCACCCCGTCCACATCTGATCCAGAGGGACTCATCCTCGTCGGCTCCCGTGACCAGCTTGGGGAAGTGACCGTTGTCTCAGGCGGTCGTCACGGCATCGCTGTCTTCGCTCCGGCTGGATCCGACGCGATTTACGCCGTGGACAATCGCTGCCCGCACATGGGGTTTCCGCTGCACCGCGGGAGTGTCTGCGACGGAATCCTGACCTGCCATTGGCACCACGCTCGGTTCGACCTGGAGAGCGGCGGAACCTTCAACCAGTTCGCGGACGATGTCCAGACCTATGAGGTCGTGATTCGGGACAACATTGTCTATGTCGATCCTGTCGCTCGCCGGAGTGACCGGGTTGGGCACGCCCGAACCCGGCTTCTCGCCGGTCTTGAGCAGTCGATCGGATTAGTGCTGGCCAAGAATGTGCTTGCCTTACTCGAGGCTGGAGTACCTGGGGCCGACGTTCTCGAAATCGGCGGAACGTTCGGCGCGCGTTACCGGGAGAGCGGCTGGCGCTCCGGTCTGACGATTCTGACCGCGATGGGCAACGTGCTCCCGGTGCTGGCCCCCGATGACCAGATGCTCGCGCTCCATCACGGCCTGGTTAACGTCGCCCGCGACAGCGCCGGACAACCGCCCCGGCACTTCCTGGAGCCGCTGCCGGGCGTGGGAATCCCGCTTTCCCGGCTCAAGACCTGGTTCCGGCAGTTCATGGAGGTGCGGGACAACGACGGGGCCGAGCGCGTGCTGTTGACCGCGATCCAGCAGGAAGCGTCACCGGCGGAACTGGCCGACCTGCTGGCCAGCGCCACAACCGATCACGCCTTTCTCGATGGTGGGCACACGCTGGACTTCGTGAACAAGGCATGCGAGCTCCTCGACCTGATTGGCTGGGACCATGCCGCCAGAATCCTGCCGAGCCTGACGCCGGTGATCGCGCGAGGCGCCCGTTCCGAGGAACTCAACTCATGGCGCCACCCGGTCGATTTGATCGCGCTGTTAGAGCCGGTGTTCACGCGACTCGATGAGTTGTTTGCGAACGACGGGGGCAACCCCGATTGGCTGGCGCCGGACGACCTGGCGGCAACGCTGCTCGGTGACGATCCAGTGGCGATCGTCGACGCCCTTTGCGGCGTCCTGGAGTCCGGCGCGCCGCCGGTTGAGATCAGCCAGACCCTCGTCTATGCGGCGGCGCTGCGCGTCGCCCACTTCCACACCACCAACGAATTCAGCGACTGGATCACGGTGCTGCACACGTTCACGTATGTCAACGCTGCTCATCAGCTGATGCGCAGGGCGCCATCGGCCGAACTCATGCGCGGTGTTTTCCACGGAGCAATGAGTCTTTACCTCGACCGCTTCCTGAATATGCCCGCCGCTCGCCTGCCAGAACAGCGCGAATCGGCGCTCGAGGCACTTCCGGTCGACGCGGATCGGCTACTGGAAGGGCTTCACGAGGCGCTTGATCGCGAACAGCAAGTTGAGCAGGCGGGATTGCTCACCTGGCGCTACCTCCGGCTCGGTCACGATCCGGCGGCGCTGATCGCCACGCTTGGACACCTGCTCCTGCGCGAGGACGGTGAGTTCCACTCATATCAGATGCTCGAGGCCGGCATCTCGCTCTACCGTGAGCTTGCGCCGGTCGATTCGGTTCGGGCAAACAGGGTGTTGGTGGCCGTGGCCCGCTATCTCGCGGGCCATGCTCCGACCAGCCGGGCAATGTTCCAGACCGCTCGAACCGCCCGCCGACTGGCTCGCGGCGAAGATCTGCACGAAGCGATCGACTGACATGGTCCGTGGCGACTCGCCCGGTTTCGCCGAGTTGCGGAAGTGTTGATCGCCATCAACCACAGAAACGGCCGCGCCTCGCGGGGGACGACAGGCCCGCCTGGGGCGCAGTCGAACGGACGTGTCGTCCCGAGTTAGGTCGCTTGATCCGCAAAAGCCCGGAGCGTCATCACTGCTCCGGGCTAATGCCCAAACGTGGTGCACCCTACAGACGGTCACTCAAACAAATCACAGCTGATGCCGCCGACTCTTGGTGAGGTGGCGAAACTCGCCCAATTGTCGCGCGGGATGCAACCTGAGGCTACCTCCGAGGGGAAGCAAGAGGCTCCTCATCGAAGCCTTCGACGTCGTCTCTCTCCACAAGCGATCAAAGAGCTCGTAGCTCGATACACTGCTGGAGAAGAGACGCCGGCACTGAGTCGGGAGTTTGGCATCTCTGGGAGTGGGCTTCGGCAGCTATTACGGACTGAGGGCGTGTCACTTCGTGGACATGCTATGACGGCCCAGGACGCCGAGAAGGCCGTGCAACTCTATGAGCGTGGGCTCACGATCACGCAGGTGGTGTCGCAAATCGGCTATTCGCACGGCACGATCCGTACGGCGCACCTAAAGCATGGCGTTGCGATCAGATTACGCGGTCAAGGAAAGCAGATGGGATCGGGCGAATGACTTTCGTGGTGCGTTCGGCACCTAGCAAGAATGATGGGGAATGGGTTCGCCGACTGTTCGGTCCGCTTGGCAAGAACAACAGATTCTGTGCGGCGCGGAGCCGCCGTACTGCGTCACCCATTTCGAGAGTGACACGGCCAAGGTCATGGGACCGGAGAATTTCATCGTCGGCCATGAGTTCGAGCAGGCCATCTTCGCCAAGTTCAGTAAGCCTGGCGTCGATTGACACCAACTGTTGGTCGGGATTGGTGTTGGGATAGCGTGCAAGTAGAAACGAAGTATCGAAGACATCGCGGCCAAGGATGCGGTCGTCGAGGAAGGCACCTTTCTTCAGTGGGGCGAGCCGCTCAATCGTATAGATGCGGACGCCGCTCGTGACTGTCACCTCGTACTCGCTGATGTCATTGGCGCGTCGAAAGGACGCCTCGATCTTGAGACGTTGGTGCGTGTTGCTAGTGGGTAGGATGTAGTGCAGCATGGAGCGCTTGGTGGTCGGAGTATCCTTCCCAATGGTGAATGATTGTCGACCGACACCGGGCAAATGAGCACCAATCTCGACGCTGCGGTTACAGCGGTTTGCACATGAGTTGGCCGGTGTTCCGTGCACGGGCGGAGTGATCCCTCGAGCCTCGGGACCGCAACCCTACGCCACTGGCGATAACCAACATTTCTGCAAACCGCTCTAGGTCTGCTTTGCACCACTGGCAATCCTCCGTAGTGACCTACGCTCGTACAGCAGCGCCTGAACTGGTTGGATATAGGTCATCTGTATGGCGTGGCAGTACGAGACGGCGTCTCGGCCGTCCTCCACGAATTGTCGGCGAACGCCAGCCATCGTCGCTGGCTGACCTCGACCTCTATTACGTTCCGCTCCTCTGCCTAGTCGGCTAAGCTGGGTCTCTCGAAGAAATGCCAACAGGCGTTAAGGCGCTCGCAATACCTACCCAAGAGAACGAGTAGTCTAATGGGGCAGAACTTGGCCACCCTTGACCAGTTGACGAAGTACATCCGGTTCCAACTCGATGAACTTGGCGCGAAGAACGCACACCATGAGTTCGAACATCTCTGTCGATACCTAACCCGACAGCGCATCTGCAGCAACGTTCTGCCGGCGACGGGTCCCGTTGCCGCGGGAGGGGATCAGGGACGTGATTTTGAAACATTCCGCACCTATCTCCGTTCCTCCCCGCTAGCCAACTCGGCTTTCGTTGGCCTCATTTCCGACCGTCCCCTCGCTTTTGCGTGTTCACTGCAGCACGACATCTTGCCTAAGATCCGGTCTGATGTAAGTACCATTGCAGGAGGCGGCCAGCCTGTCGAGGCCGTCCACTACTTCTGCACAGCTAATGTTCCGGTTGCCCGCAGACATGAGTTGCAAGCCTGGGCGCGAGAGCAGCACGAATTGGACCTAGAGATCTACGACGGATCGGCGATCGCGGAGATGTTGTCCGATCGAGAGGTTTTTTGGATTGCCAGTCGATATCTGGGCGTGCCCGGCGAGATGTATCCGGTGCCAAGCTCAGATCACGACGAGCCCTGGTACGGCGACACGTTGGCGGCTTGGAGGTCCGATCCCAAGCCGTCACCCACCTATGCCAACTTCGCCATGGTGAAGGCTGCAGTGCGACACGCGACGTCCACGCCGGAGCGAATCAGCGACCTTCCCTTCTGGCTGAATGCACTTGAAGCATTTATGACCGCGGAGGCGGTTGAGCCTCTCCGCTTCCGCGCCATCTACGAGGTTGCAGTGGCCTCCTTACGTGGCATGGGCACAATGGAGGGCAACGAGGAACGATTGCGCAGCTATTTCGAAGCAGTTCCGAGCTTTGATTTCATTTCTGATTTAGAAGATGCGTCGTGCCTGGCCACGTTTGCTCATGAGGCGCTCCATCGACATGGTCTTGGTGTTCCGCTGGACGAGGTGCTCACCTGGATTCGGACAGTCGTCGTGACGGTCGATCGTCAACTGGCGTCGGCGAACTCGTCCGGCAGCCTTGGGCAGCTACTCGAACTTCGAGGACACTTGGAATTAGCCGAGGCGCTAGGGCGAGAACGCACGTCGATCTCTCAGAACGACATTCTTGCGGCGATGTTGAGTTACTGGACACAGGCGGCCGAAGCAGCCGAGGCCGCCCCACTCTTCCCCTTGGAGCGGTTCGCCGAGCGTCTTACTCAGCTCGCGGGGATGATCGGCGACACATCAGGTTACGGGGCACTCACACGACGAGTCGACGCCCTACTCGCGGACCGGGTAGGTGACCGTGCAGTCGCTGACCTCGCCCGTCAGCGTGCAATAACCTTCTACAAGCACGGCCAAGTGCTCCGCGCAGTGTCAGAACTGCATAATGCAAAGGTACGTTGGTATGCCCAAGAGACGCTTCAGGCATCGGCTCTAGCGATGCTCTTCATCGCCGGCTGCTACCAGGAGTTAGGCCTCTCGTACGCATCCCGGTACTACGCACTGGCCGCCGCCCAAGTGTCGAGCGGGTCAGAGGACCCCAATGTTCGCCAGATACTGCCAAGAGCACTTTCCTTCGTCGCTGAATGCGACTACCTGGAGGGAAATTGGCGAACGTTCTTTCGCGTAATGCGTCTCGCCATGGCCACACACTGGCACTTTGTTCATAACCCCGACGATTTCGAAGCGAACCCTAGGCTAGAACGACATTGGCATCACGGAGCCACGGCAGTAGCCATCGCTGAACGACTAGCCCCGGAAATCGGGGAGGCTTTTCACAAGGAGTTGGCCGCATGGGGAGCTCCCGACTGGGCCGAGGAGTATTTGTCGGCGGTACGCCCAAACTGGGCTGAGCTCAATATCGAGCAGATCCAGGAAACTGCGGAGCTTCAGCTCCGAGGTCCACTTCTAGGCGATCTGGCGCTAGAGCGGGAGGTTGTCTGGTCCGAGCTTGGTATCACGTGGCGGGTTCGATGGATGAACGTCGACTCTATCTCCAGAGCCGTCGAGCAATTTATCGCTGTCCTCCAAATTGCCATGACCGACTTCGCAAAGCACGACCTATACCTGCTCACGACCATGGTCGACATTGAGGCAGAGACTGGCGACAACGCTCAGTCCCAATTGATCCCGTTGCCATCGAACGACAGTCGAAGATGGAAGGTCATCCTACCCAGTTATGCCGCCGGGGACAGAAATGCCATGTTCGATCGGATGTGGGATAACTTCGGGTCCGTGAGCGCGATTCTCCGCGAAGCATCGTTGCTAAGTACCGAGCGGTTTGTAGACGTTACAGCGTCCGTTGTGGGAGGTGGAGTTGCGACCAGACTACTCGTCGCTCGCTCGTATGAACGACTGGCGGATGAGTTCTTCAATGATGCCGATAACTTGTTGTCTGACCATATACTCGGATCGTTAGCTCTCAGGAGGAGACGGGCGGTGCCGCCTGTTCACCCCGAGTTAGCGTGGATCGACAGTCTCATCCCGAGCTACTCCGCTGAGGAGTCGGCAGATGCCGCACGGAGTCGGTATGCCCACGTCCAGGAGACGCTCCCGCTGACCCTGGCAAGGCTCCGAGAGAGCGCGGAGTTCCGCGCGGTGTCCACAGCATTGCGACAAGACGGATGGCGAGACTGGCACATTCTACTTGCCGTGGCGAACCAGACATGGAACTACAGAATAGCGCGGGCTATCGGTCCACTCGGTTTACTTGACGCAGAAGACGACGCGTGGCGAAAGTATGCGCACCAGCGAGAGGATACCTCGTCTCCTGAGGTACCCCTCAGCGAGTACTCGAAAGACAACCTGCGAAATGCGCTCACCATGACAATGATTTCGACACTCTCGGGTATGGGGCTGGAGTGCCAGCAGCGAACGCCAGACCTCTTGGCCATAGAAGAGTTCCTTTCTCGTCGATGCAACTACTGGGTCGATGACGTCGGTCACGAAGATCTCCTCGGACTAGCACACCGTCACACCTCAAGTGACGGGTAGAGATGCGAGAGATTGTTTCGGGCGTCCTCGGTGGTGAACCGATAGTCGATCCGGGTGCTGACCGGCCGGTACCGTTACTCCCAGGTAGCGACTTCCGCCTCCAGGGGGGCCAAATCGAGCATACGCCGGATCAGACTCTCGCGGCTCAGCGCACTCTGCTCGATCTCGGCCATATGCAACCTACTGCAGCGCTTGGTCATATGGCGGCAATCATTGGCGTCAACGAGGCGCTTGGCCCCGTCCGAGGGAACGGTCGCGTAGAGTGCAGCGGGGGTGTGGGCGCTGAACGAGGGCGATCCACTCCGCCTCAAGGTACCAGCCATCAACCAGGGTCCTCATGAGCTGGGCCCAGACGGTCTTGGTGCGGCTGATCGACAAACCACCAGCATTGAATCCAAACAGATAAACAGCTTCCGGTTGTTGACGCTACTTCATGTAGCCCACCCTCAAATGCTGTGTGAGTATTCGAGTAAGGCTAGTTTGGTATGTTGTTGGTGCCGAATGCGGGACTCGAACCCACACACCCTTGCGGGCACCAGCTCCTAAGGCTGGCGTGTCTGCCAATTCCACCAATTCGGCTTTCGTCGTCCGAGACGGCAGCAACGTTTGACGCGCCGTCCCGAATCGAATTGTTTGACCACACGGATTTTACCGCAGTCGCCGTTGTGATCCCGGTCGTTTTCAGCAATCTGGGCTGACGGTGGGTCAAGCTGCCGGCGCCCGTGGCGATTTCGTGTGACTCATATAGTCAACGGTCGCCAGCGACCTGAACTCCCGCGGACGTTGTCCGCTGCCGCATTACCGATGTCCGGGGATGACTTCGCGAGCGCTGTTGTTTTGCGGATCGAAGATCAGGCGCGGAGTGACCATCGCGTTCGCGCCGAAGAGGACGAACTCGTGGGCCGGCTCGCCGCCGTAGCCCTGTTGGCGGTGGATGTCGTGCGGCGGGTGGGGGATGACGACGACATCGCCTGGCTCCAGCACGCGCTCCTCGATCAGCTCGATGACGGCGTGTCCGGGTCCGTCGCCGCGATCGGATCTCCTCCACGCCTCGTGCCGGTCGCGACCGGCGTAGACGCCAAGAATCCCCCAAGTGCTGTGCGAGTGGATCGGCGTCGATTCCTCGGGATCGAACCGCGATCGGACGAGCGTGAGACCGGAGTCGTCCGTGTACACCACCTGCGATCGGCGTCCCGTGTCGGCATAAAGTCCAGTTGAAATCTGGCCTTGGGCAAGGGTGGAGGTGAACTCCTGGTGCGATGCCAGGACTTCCGGGTCGCGCACCAGCGCCCGCATCTTCTCAACGAGGCGCCCGATGCCCTTCTCACTGGCGCCATCCTGCGCCAGGATGCCCCGGACATCAAGGAGAAACGCATCGATTGGTCGTTCCACGGCAGGCGTCCTTTCGTTTGCGTCCACGAGTGGTCGTCCGTGAAGCCATCGTACACCGTGATATGGACGTTGATGTGCCCAAGATAACCCGCCTTCGCCTGCTCCCCGGCGAGAGTTTGCACGGGAGCTGAGGGTGACGTGAGCTCCGGTTGTTGGCCCTCTTAGGTGAGGGCGCAAAAAACGCCTGCCACGACAATGGTGGCAGGCGCACATTTTGGCCTAACTTTACGGTTATGGCCGGAACTCCGGCCGTTATTGCACCGGTGGATCGAGAGCGGTCATTTGCCCCTCCTTAGAACCCTAACGGTAGAATTGCAGGATACCTGAAACGTTCCTTGTTGTCAATGTCCGTACAGGTGCAATTTCAACACCCGGAGGGTGTCGAACCGAGCAACCTCCACAGTCGTGCAGACGTTGCACTGGCAATGCCAGAGGGATCGGGCCTTGTCCGATTGTCGCCTGACGGCAGACAATGCTCCCGGCGCCAATCGAATCACGACCCCTGCGTTAACGAGGAGCTGTTGCCTTCATGCCGACCACTATCGCCGATTCCGCGCTCGTCGCCTCCCTCCGGGAGGAAGCGATTACCCTCCTTCAGGGGCTGCTCCGGCTCGACACTCAGACCCCGCCCGGCAACGAGCGGATCGCCGTCGATTACATTGCCGCAATCCTCGATGCCGAGGGCATTCCGTACGACATTGTCGAGTCCGCTCCAACAAGAGCCACGATCGTCAGCCGCCTGACATCGGCACATCCGACGGGCCGCCCGGTGATGATGATGGGTCACACCGATGTCGTCACCGTCGAACGGGAGAAGTGGGATCACGATCCCTTTTGCGGCGAAATCAGCGACGACTTCGTCTACGGTCGCGGCGCGCTCGACATGAAGGGGCAGGTCGCGGCCAACCTGGCGGTGTTCCTGGCGATCAAACGCGCCAACCTGCCCCTCACCCGCGACGTGATTTTCTGTGCCTTCGCCGATGAGGAGGAAGGCGGAATGTTCGGGGCCGGGTGGGTCTGGAACAATCATCGGGACCTGATCGACGCCGAATTCGCGATCAACGAGGGTGGCGGCGAACCGCTGACGATCGCGGGCACGGATTTCATCACCTGCCAGGTTGCGGAGAAGGGCAGCGCCCGGTTGCGGATGACCGTCAAGGGCCACCCCGGTCACGCCTCGGTGCCGTTGACCGACACCGCCTTCCTCAATCTAGGAATCGCCCTGGAACGGCTCCACGCCTGGAAACCGCCGACGGTCGTCGTCAAGCCGGTGCGGGCGATGCTGGAAGGAATCGCCGGCGTGCTCGGCGGCGACGCCCAAATCCTGATTTCCCAATCGCTGGCCGCCGATCCACCGGAATGGGAACCGCTCTCGCAACTGCCGCTCACCGCGTACGAGCGTCGCGCACTCTACGCCCAAACCCGCAACACCGTGGTCCCGACGATGATCCATGGCGGATCGAGGATCAACGTCATCCCATCCGAAATCGTGGTCGATGTCGATGGCCGCACCCTACCAGGCGAAGATCCGGAGACGTTCCGGGCAGCAGTCCAGGAGGTCGTCGGCGATGCCGCCACGATCGAGCTGGTTATTCCGGCCACGGGCACGGCCGCTGATGTGGAATCGCCGTTCTACGACGCGATCCGGGACACGCTGGCCCGGATCGAGCCGGACGCCCAACTGATTCCGACGATGAGCACGGGCGGCACCGACGCGCCGTTGATTCCTGGGGTGAAGGTATACGGTTTCTTCCCCTTCCCTCCGAGCGACCGCCTCGCAATCTACGAGCACCTTGTCCACGGGCACAACGAGCGCATCCACGTCGACGATTTGGCCTACGCGACCCGTTTTGTCCACGACCTGATCGCGACATTCGCAACGACGTAGAATTGCGGACGGACACATGGCTCCGCAACCGCGGGACCATTTGGGGGAACTGATCCTTGGCCGACGACGGCGCTCTCGGGCGCGTCATCCACGGCGACAATCTGGACGCGCTGCGGACAATTGCCGATGGCGCCGTGAACCTGATCTACATCGATCCGCCGTTCAACACCGGGCGTCGCCAATCGCGGCGGCAATTGCGGACAACCGCCTCGGATGGAGGAGATCGGATCGGGTTTGGGGGGAGAACCTACGGAACGAAGGTGCTTGGGACGCGCTCTTACGCCGACATGCATGACGACTTCATGGCGTTCATCGAGCCGCGCGTGCATGAGGCTTGGCGAGTGCTCGCGGCGGACGGATCGTTCTACTTCCACATCGACTATCGTGAGGCGCACTACTGCAAGGTGCTGCTCGATCGCATTTTCGGCCGGGCCAGTTTCATCAACGAGATCATCTGGGCATACGACTACGGGGCGCGAGCCAAAGGGCGCTGGCCCGCAAAGCACGATACGATCTTCTTCTACGCCAAGGATCCAGCTAATTACACCTTCAACGCCGAAGATGTCGATCGCGAGCCGTACATGGCGCCGGGTCTTGTCGGCCCGGAAAAGGCGGCTCGCGGCAAACTCCCAACCGATGTCTGGTGGCATACGATCGTTAGCCCCACCGGCATGGAAAAGACGGGATACCCGACCCAGAAACCTCTGGCTATCCTGCGCCGGATTGTCGTCGCATCGTCAAGCCCGGGCGACCTGGTGCTCGATTTCTTTGCCGGCAGCGGCACGACCGGGGCCGCCGCGCTGGAACTCGGCCGCCGCTTCATCCTCGTCGATTCGCATGACGAGGCGATCGCCGTGATGCGGGAACGATTCAGTGGGAATCCAAACGTGGTCTTCACTTGAAACCAAGTCCGCAACGACGGTCAGAATTTCCTCTCCAGACGGAGTGACAATCATTTGGGCGCCCTTCGGAAATCCTCCAGCCTCCGCTTCTGCGAACCGGTCTCGTCGAAGTTCGCCGGGTCCAGCCACTCCTCGAAGCCGATCCGGATCGCGGGCCAGTCGCGGTCAATGATCGAGTACCAGGCGGTGTCGCGGTTTCGCCCTTTCACCACCGAGTGTTGCCGGAATGTTCCCTCATACGTAAATCCGTAACGGTCGGCGGCGCGCCGCGAGCGATTGTTCAGGTCGTTGCACTTCCACTCGAGCCTTCTGTACCCCAACTCGGTCAGCAGGTAATTGGCCAGCAGGAAAATTGCCTCGGTTGCCGCTCGGGTCCGCTGCAACGAAGGTCCAAACCAGATGTGCCCAATTTCCCCAACGCCATTGGCGACGTCGATTCGCATCAGTGAGGCAATGCCGCGAGCTTCGGTCAATTCCGGATCGACGATTGCGAAAAAGAGCGGATCGGGCGACGCCTCGCGCACGTCAAGATCCTCGAGAAACACCCGCTCGGCGGCATATGGCCCGTTCGGCATGTAGGACCACAGTTCGGGATCGGCGCCCGGTCCCTGCACCGCCCGGAAGAGGTCGGCGCCATGGGTCGCGGCATGCAACGGCTCGACCCGGATGTATCGACCGGTGAGCACGACGCGATCCGGCGGCGCGACTGGCTTCCACGATACCTTCGCCCCATACCCTTCATCGCCTGCCACACATCCTCCTCAATGTTTACGAACCGGGCTCGTGGAACCGAATCTCGCGCCTCGGGGCGCCTGGCTCAAGGAAGTCAATCAGCCGCGTCGCTTCACCCTCGAGCTCATCACGGTCGGCGGCGCCGAGCGGCTCAAACAGGTACAGGTCGATTGCCGCATGGAATGTCGTACGACTTGCTTTCCAGCGTCCACCCACGTACCCGTCGAGCAGGAATGACGGGTCCACGAGTCCATTTGGCTTCCACATCGTCTTGCGCCGGGCATCGGAAATGATCCGGGTTCGAGCGTGATGTGACAACAACGCGTTCTCGAATCCTGGAAGAAAGCGAACTGGCGCCGGCGTCTCTCCGTCGGGGAACGGCCCATCCTGGATGTCGAAGAGTTCGCGGTTGCGGTCGTCGCGATAGACCGCCAGTTCTGGTCGCAGTCGTTCGACGCGAGCCCGCAATCCGCTCAGGCCGGACCAGGCCTGGACATCCGCCACCGACGCGGGTCCAAATGCCGCAAGATAGCGCCGGATCAGTTCATCCGGTTCACGTGCGCGGTCAACTCGCTCGCCCAGCCAGGCCTCGAGCGTGGTGAGCGTTGGACGCTGGCTCATTCCCCAAACGCCACGTGGCGTGACCTGGACGAGAGGGAGCATGTAATGCACGGCATAGGCCAGGGAGGAGGCGTCGCGGTCGGGACATCGCTCGGAGAGGAC
>Ga0183260_10000028_pt1 | contig 87759 bp, 87 predicted proteins | sample AntDrymUQ4972206_2_FD_129768 | JGI IMG/M metagenome (GOLD analysis project Ga0183260, IMG submission 129768) | Polar desert sand microbial communities from Dry Valleys, Antarctica - metaG UQ497 (22.06) (version 2) (version 2) | ecosystem: Environmental > Terrestrial > Soil > Desert | place...
AGCGAGACCCGAGGGTCACCGAAGGCTTCGTATGGGCCGCCCACAGCCGGCTCCTCCTACGCCGCCTGACGGAACCAGCCCCCACCTGATCGCGCTGCCGAAACATTCGCGACAGCCACTCAGCTCGGTCCGTGAAGCCGCAACGCGCAAAGGCCCAGGGTCCCGTCGTCCGGCGGGTTTCCTGGGCCTCACGGCACTTCCGATCGCTCAACGCGACCAGCACGATCACTGTGACCGCTTCGGTACGAGTTGTCGACCAAGCGGACAGCAGCGTGGACTCGCTCCGATCTCGGAACTCCTCGTCGTCGAGCAGGGCCTGCAGCCCTGACTCAGCGCGACACGACCACCAGGCCGGACGGCGTGGTGTCGGCCCCGCTGTAGACCAATAGCGCCTCGACGATGCTCGCCCGCACGAGCTCGTCGGACGGCGACGCCAGGTCGATCACGGCAGCGGCGGCCAGGTCGGCGTCGAGACGGTCGGCCTCGGCCAGGCGGCTGACGGCGTGGGCCAGGCGCAGACGCCCGGCCTGGGTGTCGAGGGCGGCCAGAACGGCCGGCAGGGCGTCGGCCATCTCGTCGGGATCGTCGTCGTCGATGGCGCCACGTAGGTGCTCGAGCTCGGGCGTGAACAGGCGGGGGAGCGGCCAGAGCAGCGATAGGTCGCGCTCGGGCAGGTCGACGAGCTGGTCGATCAGCTCGTCGAGCTCGTCGTCGGGGCGACGATGGAGCGGGCGAGCAGCGGCTCTGGCCAACGTACGGAGCTCGGCTCGGGCGAGATCCTCCCGGCCGGGCCCGGTGGTCTCGCCGCAACACCACTTCACCTTCTTGCGACTGCCACAAGGGCAGGGCTCGTTGCGACCCGGTCGCTTCACAGCAGCACCTCCTCGCCTCGACCCAAACCTACCCCGGGCCCTCCCGATCAGGGCGGACCGCCTTAGGCCGACCCCGGGAGCAGGCGGGCCGGGTCGGCGTCGGGTGCGCCCGCGAGCTCCCACGCGGTCCCCAGGCGCTCGAAGCGGTACCAGAGCCCGTCGCGTCCCAACCGGAGTTGGGTGCCGCTCACCTCCTGGGTGAGGCGGTTGCGCCAGGCCCGGACCGGGCCGCTCGGGGAGAGAGCCGCCCGGCCCTCCTCGAGCGCGTCGGGCGGCGGCGACCAGGCCAGCGACCGGACCTCGACCGCGCCCGCCCCGCCGTCCCGCCAGGCCGACGCCGCCCCGACCAGGGCACGAGGGCTCACCCCGGCCCGCGCCGCCAGCTCGCCCAGGCCATCGCCGCCCAGCCGACCGGCCGCCAGGCGAGCCAGGTCGGCCTCGTGGGCAAGGCCCAGGCCGCCGTCGCCCTCGCCCGTGCACAGCTCCCACGCCCGGCGCGCCGCGTCGGCGGCCAGGTCGGACAGGTCGCCACGCCGCACGGCGGCCGACGCCGGGGGATCGACGGCCAACGTGGCCGGCCGCCCGGGGTGCGGCGGTGGCACGGGCACGTCCGGCAGGCCCGGTTGCTCCTCGGCTGTCTCGACCTGCCCCCGGGCCCAGACCACCCGGGCCTCGGCTCCCTCGTCGACCTCGGTGCCGGCACCGGTGCCGGCTCGGCCACCGGTCCCCCGCGGAGACGGCGACGACCGCCGCCGCCGCAGGCCGGCCAACACCTCGTCCTTGGTGCGGCCGCGCAGTAGGAGCAGGCCGAAGGGATCGTCGTCGAGGACGTCGGCCACCAGGTAGCACACGGCCGCCGCGTGCTTGCAGGGGTCGGCCCAGTCGGGACAGGAGCAGCGGGGCCCGACCTCCCCCGGGCCCGGAAGGAGGTCGATCCCGGCGGCAGCCAGCTCGGTCACCACCTCCGGGGGCAGCTCGCCATCGAGGAGGGCAGCGGCATGGGCGGCGCGCGCCACGACCGCGTCGAGCAGGCGGTCCCATTCCCCGGGGTCGAGCTGGCGCACCCGCACCCGCACCGCGTAGGGCTTGGCCCGGCTGCCCTGCACCGGCGCGCGGACTTCGCCCCGGTCGACGACCATGTCCCCTACCGCCCCGCTGCGGGCGTAGCGCCGGCCCCGGGGGAGCCGATTGGGGTCGAGCCGGGCGCGCCCCTCGAGAGCCTCCACCCACGCCGCCCCCCACCAGGTGCGCCCGAACGCGCGCCGCGACCTGGAGGCCGCGGCCGCTCGCCTCCACGACGGCGACGTCACCGACACGCCTCTTGCGTGCCGCCCGGTGCCCTCACGACGCCGCCTGGAGTGAGACGAGGTCGGCGAGATCGGCATCGGACAGCTCGCTGATCCAGGCCTCCCCTCCACCGATGACGGCTTCGGCCAGCTCGCGCTTGGATGCGAGCAGTTGGGCGATGCGGTCCTCGAGGGTGCCCTCGGTGACGAGCCGGTGCACCTGCACCGGGCGGTCCTGCCCGATGCGGTAGGCGCGATCGGTCGCCTGGTCCTCCACCGCCGGGTTCCACCAGCGGTCGTAGTGGACCACGTGGGTGGCCCGGGTGAGGTTGAGGCCGGTGCCCCCGGCCTTGAGGGAGAGCAGGAACACCGGCACGTCGCCGGCCTGGAAGCCGGCCACCAGCTCGTCGCGGCGGCGTACCGGGAGCCCGCCGTGGAGGAAGGCGCTGCCGATGCCGCGTGCCGCGAGGTGCGTCTCGAGCAGGCGGCCCATGGCCACGTACTGGCTGAACACCAGGACCGACTCACCCTCGGCCACGATGACGTCGCACAGCTCGTCGAAGGCGGCCAGCTTGCCGGACCGACCGGCCACCGGTCCCTTCTGGGCGAGGTAGTGGGCCGGGTGGTTGCACACCTGCTTGAGCGCGGTGAGCAGCTTGAGCACCAGGCCCCGCCGGGCCATGCCGTCGGTCTCCGCGATCTCGGCCAGCGCCTCCCGCACCACCGCCTCGTACAGCGTGGCCTGCTCGGGCGTGAGGGGCACGACCACGTCGGTCTCGGTCTTGGCCGGCAGCTCGGGGGCGATCCCGGGATCGGACTTTCGCCGGCGAAAGAGGAACGGCCGCACCAGGCGGGCCAGGCGGGCCGTGGACTCCGGGTCGCGGTAGCGCTCGATCGGCACCGACACCTCCCGCCGGAAGGCGTCGAGCGGGCCCAGGAGCCCAGGCGTGGTCCAGTCGAGGATGGCCCAGAGCTCGGTGAGGCGGTTCTCCACCGGCGTACCCGTGAGCGCCACCCGGCTGGCGGCGGGAACGGCCCGGAGCTCGCGGGCGGTGCGGGCCAGGGGGTTCTTGACGTGCTGGGCCTCGTCGGCCACGACCAGCCCCCACCCCACCTCGGCCAGGGCCTCCCGGTCGCGCCGGATCACGCCATAGGTGACGAGCACGACCTCGGAGGGGCCCACGTGGTCGAGGTGGCGGCCCCCACCGTGGTAGCGGCGGACCGCCACCCCGGGAGCGAAGCGGCCCAGCTCCCGCTCCCAGTTGCCGAGCAGCGACGCCGGGCACACGACCAGCGTCGGCCCGGCGGCGCGTGCCACCTGGTCGCCGGCCCGATGGAGGTGGAGGGCGATCACCTGCACCGTCTTGCCCAGGCCCATGTCGTCGGCCAGGCAGCCTCCCAGGCCGAGATCGCACATCTCCGCCAGCCAGGCCAGCCCCCGTCGCTGGTAGGGCCGCAGGGTCGCCTCCAGGCCGGCGGGCTCGTCCAGCTCATCCCGCTCGCGGCCCGCCTCGAGACCCCGCAGGCGTTCGGCAAGAGCGGCCAGCGGCCCCTCGACCCGCACGTCGACCGTCTCGCCGTCGACGTCGAGCGTGCCGGCGAGGGCGGCGGCCAGGGCCTCACCGGCGCGCAGCCTCCGGGGTCGGCGACGTCGCCTGAGTCGCTCGAGCACCGACGGATCGACCGTGACCCACCTGCCTCTCAGCCTGACGAGCGGCCGCTTGGCCTCGGCCAGGGCGGCCAGCTCCTCCTCGGTGAGGGGATCGCCGCCCATCGCCAGCTCCCAACGGAACTCGAGCAGGTCGTCGAGGCCGAACGTGGCGTCCACCACGCTCGCAGGCGTCGGCACAGGCGCCACCACCGCGCGCAGGGTCAGGCCGTCGCCCAGCACCTCGGTCGGCCACAGGACCTCGAAGCCGGCCCCGGCCAGGTCGTCGGCGGCGGGGCCGAGGAGCTGGCCCGCCTCTGCGTCGTCGAGCTCGAGCCCCGCCGGGCGGGCATCCTCCAGCGCCCGGCCCAGCGGCGCCCAGGCCCTGGCGCCGCGGCGAAGGCCGAGGAGGAGGTCGGCCTCGGCCGACCGGCCCAGGAGCGCCAACACCGGCGCCGGGGCGTCCCAGAGGTCGGCCGCATCGACCACGAGGGACGGGTCGGCATGGCTGCGGAGCTGGAGCACGGCCCTCACGTCGGCGTCGGTGCCCGACGGGAGCTCGAGGCGGAGCCCGGGACGAGCGCCGCCGTCGAGCGCGTGCTCGGCCACCGAGAGCCACTCCCGTAGCTCGTCGACCCGGACGGGAACGGCACCGGCGAACGCCGGGTGGGCGGTGGCGTAGGCGGCGGCCGGGCTGCGCACCAGGGCATCGGCCACGGAGTCGCAGAAATGCCGGACGAGCCACTGGGGGGAGTGGACCCGCAGCGGCCGGCTGCCGGCCATCGGCACGGCGTGAGCGGCCGGGGGGAGGGCGGCGGCCAGGGCGCCGAGGCGGGCGGCGTCGGCCCGGTCGAGGGGGCCGACCCGCCAGGCATCGAAGCCCGACGGGGTGATGGCCGGCAGCAGGCGTCCCCGGGCCACCAGGTTGGCGGCCAGCTTGGCGGCGGTCGACCACGCGGTGAGGGACCCGCTGACCTCGGCCCCCGCAGGCAGGGCGACCAGGTCGGCCAATGCCTCACCCACCGGCACCCGCCGAGCCGCCACCGTGCGCCGCCGGGCACCCGAGCGCGTGGGCAGCGCCAGCTCGACCTCGTCGTCAAGGGCCTCGCCGGCCGTGGCCGCTGTCCCCGGAGGTCTCCACCATGCAAGAGCGCCGGCCCGAGGCGGATCGCCCGGCAGGAAGACGACCTCGAGGTCGGGCGGGAAGGGCGCCATCGCCCGGCAACCTACCGGCGCCGGCCCCTTGGCGCGGACCCCGCGCGCGCGACGGTCAGCTCAAGCGCGCGGCGACGAACGCCAGCGACACGCCGCTGAACACAGCCGCCATGTTGACGTAGACCATGGTTCGGGTGTGGCTAAGCATCTCCCCCCGGAGCGTCGCCAGCAGCCGCTGCTCCGTAGCCTCCAAGCGGAGGCCGATCCGCTCTTCGAGCGCGCAGAGGTCGTGCTTGGTGGCGACGTCGGCCCAGCCCACCGGCGGGAGGTGCATCAGGGTGTCGGCCCGGTCGGGGCCGAGGACCTCGTCGAGCCGGCCGTGCAGCTCGTGTCGCGACCGTTCATCGATGGCCATGATCGTTCCTCATCGGGCGATGGGTAAGCGTGGGGGTCGCCGCACGGCCGGGCTCACTCCGCTGGCGGGACCACGACGATCAGAGCCGCGATCGCCAGCACCCCGACCAGCAGCGCCAGCAGGATCGTGTGGGCGTAGGCCCGCATCTCGGAATTCACGGCGGCAGCCAGCTTGCGCTCGGTGCCCGTGAGGCGCTCATCGACGAACACCGAGAGATGGACCTCGAGCTGCTCGGCGACAACCTCGAGATCCTGACGCGTGGCGGGTTCGGATTGGCTCGGCGGTGGCATTCGGTCCTCCTCGACTCGACCTGAGCGAGGAGCCGTTTCGCGGCGTCGGCGGGACCGCCGGCACTCAGGATGCGCCGAGGTGTGAGGGGAACCGTCAGGCGCGGTTTCAGCCGCTCGATGAAAACCTTGGCGGTGAGGGCCGGAGTGGAGGGTCAGCCGAGCCGGGCGGCGACGAAGGCCAGCGAAACACCGGTGAACACCGAGGCCATGTTGGCGTAGACCATGGTGCGGGTCTGGGCGATCATCTCGCCACGAAGGGTGGCCAGCAGCTCATACTTCATGGCCATCAGGCGCTCGTCGGCGGCGGCGAAGCGAAGGTCGATGCGCTCCTCGAGCGCGTCGAGGTCGCGCTTGGTGGCGACGTCGGCCCAGCCCACCGGGGGCAGGTGGGCCATCAGGGTGTCAGCGGCCTGCGGGCCGAGCACGTCGTCGAGCCGGCCGTGCGGCATGTGACAGCCAACTAGCTCAGCGGAAGTCGCGCGAGCGGGCGGCGGCCACGGTGAGCGACAGAGCTTCGAGCGCCTCGGCCACCAGGTTGGTGGCTCCCTCGGCCCGCTCCAGCCGGCCCCGGACGAGAAGGGCGGGAGCGACCCGCGCCACCCGGCGGTAGCGCGCCCACACGCCGGCCGAGCAGATGACGTTGAGCATGCCGGTCTCGTCCTCGAGGTTGACGAAGATCGTGCCCTGGGCGGTCGCCGGGCGCTGGCGGTGGGTGACGATGCCGCCCACCAGCACCCGTCGCCCATGGGGGACGTCGTCGAGGCCGGCCACTGTGACCGCCCCCATGGCGTCGAGGCGCGGCCGTGCGAACTGGGCTGGATGGCGGCCAGGCGAGATGCCGGTGGCCCACAGGTCGGCGGCGGTCTCTTCGATCTCCGACATGGCCCGCAGTGGAGGCGCATCGCCCCCGCACACGATCCCGGGCAAACGGTCGGCCCCGCCCTGGACCACCGCTCCCGCCCCCCACAACGCCTCCCGCCGGGTGGGGCCCGCCGGCTCGAGGGACACGAAGGCGCCGGCGGTGGCCAGGGCCTCGACGGCCTTGAGCGACGCACCGGTCCGGCGGACCAGGTCGTCCATCGACGCGTACGGACGCCGCTCGGCGATGCGCGCCGCCAGGTCGTCGCCCACGTTGCGCACGTACTCGATTCCCAAGCGCACCGCCGGTGACTCCATCCCCGCACTCGCGCAAGTACGGTTCTGAGGGGGTAGTTGCGCGGACGACTCTCGCGGCTCCAGCACCGCTTTGGCCTCGGAGTGGTTGACGTCGGGGCCCAACACCACCACCCCGTGGCGACGGGCGTCGGCCACCAGGGTGTTGGGCGAGTAGAAGCCCATGGGTTGGGCGTTGAGAAGGGCGGCGCAGAAGGCCGCCGGGTAGTGCAACTTCATCCACGACGAGGCATAGACCAGATAGGCGAAGCTCACCGAGTGGCTCTCGGGGAAGCCGAAGTCGGCGAAAGCGGCCAGCTTCTCGTAGATGGCGTCGGCCACCCCACCGGTGATGCCCTTGTTGGCCATGCCCTCGTAAAGCCGTCCCCGCAGCGCCTCCATGCGCTCGTGGCTGCGCTTCGACCCCATGGCCTGGCGCAGCTGGTCGGCCTCGCCGGGCGTGAAGTCGGCCACGTCGATGGCCATCTGCATGAGCTGCTCCTGGAACAGGGGTACGCCCAGGGTCTTCTTCAGGGCGGGCTCGAGCAGGGGGTGGAGGTAGGTAACCGGCTCCTGGCCGTTGCGGCGGCGGATGTAGGGATGCACCGAACCCCCCTGGATTGGCCCGGGGCGGATGAGCGCCACCTCCACCACCAGGTCGTAGAACGTGCGGGGCTTGAGGCGGGGCAGGGTGGCCATCTGGGCCCGGCTCTCCACCTGGAACACGCCCACCGAGTCGGCCTGGCACAACATGTCGTAGACCTCGGGCTCTTGGGGGATGGTGGCCAGGTCGACCTCGGTCCCGTGGTGGCGGCGGATGAGGTCGACGCCCAGGTGCAGGGCGGTGAGCATGCCCAGGCCCAGCAGGTCGATCTTGACCAGGCCCACCACTGCGCAATCGTCCTTGTCCCACTGGAGCACGCTGCGGCCCTCCATTCGCCCCCACTCGACCGGGCACACCTCGACCACCGGTCGATCGCAGATGACCATCCCCCCCGAGTGGATGCCGAGGTGCCGGGGGAAGCCCTCGACCTGACGGGCGAGCGACATCACCGGCTCGGGGATGTCGGTGTCGTCCGGGAACGCCTCGGCGAGTGTCCAGCCCTCGACCTGCTTCGACCAGGCGTCGAGAGCACCGGGCGGATGACCCAGGGCCTTGCCCATGTCGCGCACCGACGACTTGGGCCGGTAGGTGATGACGTTGGCCACCTGGGCGGCGTTGTCCCGCCCGTAACGCTCGTAGACGTACTGGATGGCCTCCTCCCGCCGGCCGTTCTCGATGTCGACGTCGATGTCGGGAGGGCCGTCGCGCTCGGGTGACAGGAACCGCTCGAAGAGCAGGCCGAGCCCGACGGCGTCGGCGTTGGTGATGCCGAGGGCGTAACAGACGGCGGAGTTGGCCGCCGACCCACGGCCCTGGCAGTAGATGTCGTTGGCCCGGCAGAACTCGACGATGTCCCAGACGATGAGGAAGTAACCCGGAAAGCCGAGGGCCTCGATGACGCCCAGCTCGTGGGAGATCTGGACGTAGGCCCGGGCGCAGCTGGCGGGCGGACCGTACCGGCGCTCCGCACCCAGGCGGGTGAGCTCCCGCAACCAGGTCATCTCGGTGTGCCCCGGGGGGACGGGGTAGTCGGGCAGGTTGGGGGCGACCAAACACAGGTCGAAGGCACAGGCCCGGCCGATCTCGGCCGCCCGCTCCACCACCCCCGGGTACCGGGCGAAACGGCGGGCCTGCTCGGCCCCCGAGCGGAGGTGGGCGGTGGCCCCGCCCGGGAGCCACCCGTCGATCTCGTCGAGGGACCGGCGGGCCCGCACCGCGGCCAGCGCAGTGGCCAGCGGCCGGCGGGCGGGCGTGGCGTAGTGGACGTTGTTGGTGGCGACCACCTCGACCCCGGCCCGGAGGGCGAGGCCGGCCAGGGCGTCGTTGCGGGCCGAATCGAGCGGGTCACCGTGGTCCCAGAGCTCGACAGCCACGCTGTCCCGCCCGAACGCCTCGACCAGACGGGCCAGCTCGCGGGCGGCGGCGGCTGGCCCCTCCCCGACCAACGCCGTCGCCACCGCTCCCTTGCGGCAGCCGGTGAGCACCTGCCATCGCCCGTCGTGGGCGCCGGCCAGCTCGGCGAGGGTCGCGCCGGGCAGGCCCTTCTTCCCGCTCGCCATCTGGGCGGCAGAGACGGCCCGGGACAGCCGGGCGTAGCCGGCGGGGTCGCGCGCCAGCACCACCAGGTGGCGTCCGCCGGGGTCTGCGAGCCCGGACCGGCTCGGGCGACTACTGCGTTCGGGCACGCAGCCACCACTGCGTTCGGGCACGCAGCCGTCGAGGGTGAGCTCGGCGCCGAAGATGGTGGGCATCCCCAGGGCGCTGGCCGCCTCGGCGAAGCGGACCACTCCGTAGAGGCCGTCGTGGTCGGTGAGGGCCAGGGCCGACAGGCCCAGGTGGGCCGCCTCCTCCACCAGCTCCTCGGGATGGGATGCGCCGTCGAGGAAGCTGAAGTTCGAGTGGCAGTGCAGCTCGGCGTAGGCCGTGACGGTGGGCGACGGTGGGCGACGTAGGAGCGGAGGGGCCCGGTACGGGCCCCTCCGGGCCGACCACGCGGGGCTGTCGCCGCCATCGGCGTCGGGAGGGCGGTCGGACAGCCGCCGCTCGAGCTCCGACCACGGCAGAGGAGGATTGTGCCAGCCCACCAAGCCACCATATCGAACACATGTTCGATCTGCCAGGAAGCCGTTCGGTTCGGCGTCCCTCCTTACGCCTCGTCCGAACCGGCCTCAGGTTCGGGGCTGGTCCGCCACAACACCAGGAGCCCGAGCACCGACGCCAGCGCCGACGCGGCCAGGATCCCGGCGTTGGCCGCCACCTGCAGACCCGGGTCGGCGAAGGCGAGCTCGGCCACGAACAGCGAGACGGTGAAGCCGATGCCCGCCACCAGGCCCACGCCCACGATCTGGCCCCGGCTCACCCCCGGGGGCAGCGCCCCCAGCCCGACGCGTGTGGCCAACCACGCGAAGGCGCTGATGCCGACCGCTTTGCCGACCACAAGCCCCACGACCACGCCGAGCGCCACCCGCACCGCACCGGGCGCCGACAACACGTCGGCGTCCAGGGCCACGCCGGCGTTGGCCAGGGCGAACAGAGGGAGGACCACGAAGCTCACCAGGGGGTGCAAGGCGTGCTGCAGCCTCTCGGCCACCGATACCGTCGAGCGGGCCAACCTGGCCATGGTCTGCAGCTCGTCGGGATCGGGTTCGTCGGAGAGGTCGTTCGTCCACTCCCGGGCCACCTCCGCCGGAGCCAGCGGCGCCGCCGGCGCCAGAAGCCCGAGGATGGCGCCGGCGATGGTCGGGTGGACGCCCGACTGGAACAGGGCAAGCCACACCGCCGTCCCCACCACGGCGTAGGCCGGCACCCAGACGACGCGCGCACGCTTGAGCAGGATCACAACAACGATCAGGACCACACCCAGGCTGAGCGCGCCCATCTCGATGGCGTCGCTGTAGAAGACGGCGATCACCAGGATGGCGCCGACGTCATCGACGATGGCCAGGCTGAGTAGGAACACCTTCAACGACGCAGGGAACCTCGGGCCGAGGAGCGCGACCACCCCGACGGCGAAGGCGATGTCGGTCGCCATGGGCACCCCCCAGCCGGCCCCTCCCTCACTGCCGAGGTTGACCAGCCCGTAGAGGGCGGCGGGCACGACCATCCCGCCGAGGGCGGCCACCGCCGGCAGCGCCGCCGTGCGCCACGACCGCAGGTCGCCGACCACGAGCTCGCGCTTGATCTCGAGGCCGACGAAGAAGAAGAACAGGGCCATGAGGCCCTCGTTGACCACATGGCGCAGGTCGGCGTGCAGCTCGGTGCCGCCGACGCGCAGGCTGGCCTCGGTGCTCCAGAGCGAGGCGTAGCTCTCCGGCCACGGCGAGTTGGCCCAGGCGACAGCGGCGACGACCGCGACGAGAAGGACGACGCCGCCCGCCTGCTCGGTACGGAAGAACCGCCGCATGCTCCGCGGGAGCTGGAAGCCAGGAGTCGGGGAGATGCTGCGGTCGACGGTTGCCAACGGGACGGCCTCCCGGGGTCGGTGAGGTATATCGCCGACCAGGCTTCCCGGCACACCTGGGCTCAGCTTACCGGCGGCAGGGCCGGCGAGGCCGCCGCTACTTCACGATGAAGGTGCCGGGGAACAGGTTCTCGTTCGACGAGTGGCTCTTCAGGAACCCCAGGTCGTGAGGGATGGGCTCCCCCGGGCCGACGTCGCGAGCGGGGAAGTGGCTGATGCCCCGAGGAACCGACGGTAGGGTCCGGGCATGACCCACCGGCTCCGGCGCCGCGCCACCACCGGCCAACGGGTGGCTGCGGCGCTCGTGGTCGTGCTCGTCGTCGGTGCGTGCCGAGGAGGCTCCGAAGGGGCGAGGACGGAGACGGCATGCGTCCCCTCGGGCGACCGTCTCGTTCTCTCGGCCGACGAGTTGAAGTTCGACCGGTCGTGCCTGGCCGCCCCGCCGGACCAGCCGTTCGCCATCGCCTTCACGAACGACGAGAGCCTGCCCCACAACGTCGAGATCCTGAAGAAGGGTGAGTCGACCGAGCGGGTGTTCCAGGGCGAGATCTTCGCCGGGAGGAGGACCGTCACCTACCAGGTGCCACCGCTGGCGCCCGCCACCTACGCCTTCCGCTGCACCGTGCACCCGCAGATGACGGGAATGGTCCGCGTCGGGTAGCCCGAGACCGGACCCTCACTCAGTCGTACGTCGCCTCGACGGTCCAGCGGCCGGACTCGACGGCCAGCAGGTGGGCGGCGCCGGTGATGGTGACGATCTGCCACCGGGCCCGGCGGCGGCGGTCGCGGGCATCCCACCAACGCTCGTCGAGAGGCCACGGGCCAGCCCACGCCGCCACCTCGGCCCACGGGCCTCCGGCGATCGACAGCCGGGCGGGACGAGCGGTGGCACGGGCCCGGCCGGTGACGCCGACGGGCGCACCCCCGGCGTCGACCACCTCGGCGGGCCAGGGATCGGGATGGACGCTGGCCGGTGCGGGAGGAGGCAGGCGGCCCGGCCATGGAGGCACTTCTCCCCCGTTCCCGGGTGCGGGATGTGAAGGCCGGCGACGGCCGGGAACCGTGCCGCCGATCTGCGCCCTGACAGCAGGGTCGCCACACGGTTCGGCGCCGCCGGCCGTCGGAGGCCGGGCGTCGCCCCAAGGCACCAGGCGGGCCTGCTCGACCGGCCCCCGACCACCCGCCACCACCGCTGTGACCACGGCCTCGTGGCCCAGCATCCCCTGCAACCGGACCAGCGCCCGCGCCGCCCGCTCGGCGCCCTTGTCGTCGCCGCCCCAGAAACCCTGCTGGCGTCCGGCGTCGGGCCGGACCTCGTCGGGAACGAGGCGCAGGAGGGTGATCCCGGCGGTGGGCCCCGCCCCGCTGGCCCCGCCGCCCGCCCCGCTCCTGCCCAGCAGCCACCCCTCGAGCTGCCAGCGGACCCGTTGGGCCAACGCCGCGGCATCCAGCGAGTTGCTGTGCTCCTCGGTCCCGGCGGGGCCCCAACCCCGCCTCCTCGCCGAGGTGGGGCCCCCATCCCAACCGGCGCCCTCCAGACGCCAGAGGCGGGCCAGGGCCTCGCCGTGCTCGGTCTCGGCCTCGATGCCGACACGGGTGGCGGCCAGGCCCTGTTCGGCCAGCCGGACGAAGAGCTGGTCGGCCAGCGACTTGGCCACGAAGGCGGCCGTCTCCACCGACTCGACCGGCGGGTCGAGCTCGGTGGCCACGGCCAGGTCGGGAGGCGGCGTTCGGGCCCACAGCGGTCGTTCGTCGAGGCCCTGGGCCAGGCGGTGGGCGCCGGCGCCGGCCGGCCCGAAACGGGCCGTCACCGCCGGGGCGGGCAGGGCCGCCAGGTCCCCGAGGGTGCGGATGCCCAAGCGGCCCCAGAGATCGACCAGGCCGGTTCCCTCGTCGGCGGCCAGGACGCTCGGGACGAGTGTGGTCGTGGGGAGGGGCGCCAGGAAGACCGCGGTCGCGCCGGGAGGGACGACCACCGCCAGACGGGCCGCCTGCTCGGCGGCGAAGGGCCCGTCGGCCACGCCCACCCGGCAGGCACCGGTGACGCCGAGGACGTCGTCGACCAGTCCGGCCACCAGCGTGGCGAGCGCCTCGTCACCACCGAAGTACCGCGACGGCCCACGGGTCGCGACCGAGCACACCCCAGGACGGGTGACCTCCACCCGGGGAGCGACGGACTCGACGGCGGCGACCACCGGCTCGAAGGCCCGGGCGTCGCGACCCGCGTCATGGTCGACGACCACCAACGGCGGGCAGCGAGCCTCGGCCTGACGGCGACGGAGCCCGACCTCCACCCCGACGGCTCGGGCCGGGGCCGAGCAGGAGAGCACCCGGCCGGCGGCGAAGACGGCCACCGGTTGATCCGAGGGCAGGGCGGTGGCGACCACCGACCAGTCGGGGCACCACACGACGAGCGTCCGGACGACCTCGGGCACTAGGCGCCCCTCGCTTCGGTCGTCAAGGGACCTCCCGTCGCGCTGGTTGTCGCCTCCGCGCCGGAAACGGCGACGACCCCACCGCCGGAGGCGGGCAGCCAGAGGTCGACCCGACGCTCCCGGGCCGCCGCTCCCCGACCGGTGGCCGTCACCTCCATCCGGCGGGCGAGGAGGCGGCCGTGACCGTCGCCCACGCCCACCCACGTCGCCGCCGTCACCGTGAGGCACACGTCGACCACCTCGGGCCACACCGAGGTGCCCGACACCACCAGCACCGATCCCCGCTCGCGGCCCCTCACCGCCAGCCGCCGGGCGTCAGCCGTGCGCAGCCGGGCCGGTGGCCAGGCAACCACCACGTCGACGGCGTCGACCAAGGTGGCCGCCGCCCACGCCCAACCGCCCCGCGCCGAACCGGGGGCGGCGGCGACCAAGGGGAAGCGCCCGAGGACCACACCCAACTCGGCGGCCGCCACCGGGCTCAGCGGCGGTCGTCCCACTGCCACCGCCGCGCACCACGATCCTGCGGCCGACGCCGCGGCCACGACGGACAGGGCCAGTGAGGTGGAGCCGGTTACCGCCACCACCGATCCCCGCCGCAGCCCGCCCTCGGGAAACAGCGGGCGGAGCGCCGGCAGAACGGGCAGCAGGCGCTCGCCGGCCAGGGCCACCGGGCGGGCCCGCCCGGCAACCTCCTCCAGCACGGCCGCCGGCCTGGCGGCCGGTGGAGTGGTGGCCGGCCGGGCGGAGGTCACCCCCCGAGCATACCGAACGTGTGTTCGGTCTCGCTTCTGGGCCTACGTCTACGACGACGCGGCCAGAGGATCGGCCACCTCGACTCCCTCGCGGTAGTAGGTGAACAGGCCGTAGATCACGTCGGACAGGGCCTCGCGGTCGGTCTTCGTCGCCTCCGTACCCGGCACTTCGACGGTGACCACGTTCGAGTACACGTGCAGCCTTCCCACCCGGCCAGTGGCGAAGAGACGGCGTGCCAGCTCGTCGACCGGGCGGTTGCCGACGACGTCGTCGGCCGACCCGTACCGCTCGTGGCCCATCCCGGTGAGGCTGCGGTCCAGTTCGAAGACGGCAACCGCCGGTTTCGTGCTCGGCTTCTCGGTGACGGTGATCAGCTGGCCCATGGCGCCCGCAGGCTACCCGTCCCGGGCCTCGGCCGACGGGTTGGGAGCATCGGATCGGCGGACCCCGTGGGTAGGCTCGTCGCGTGCCCACCCCCGAGGCCCGCCCGGTGCCGGTGCGCACGATCCTGGCCACCATCGGACTGGTGCTGGCCACGCTCGTCGGCGTCTACCTGGTGGTGGTCCTCGCCCATACGCTGACGCTGCTGATCGTGGCCGCCTTCTTCGCCGTCGTGCTTAACCATCCCGTCGAGCTGCTCCAACGCCATCTGCGACTCCGGCGCGGGCTAGCGACCGGCCTCGTCTACCTGGTGGTCCTGGGCCTGCTCTCGGCGATGCTCTACGCCTTCATCAGCCCCCTGGTCGGCCAGGTGCAGGACTTCTCCGACAACTTCGCCACCTACCTGAGCGACGCCAAGGCGGGCAAGGGGCCCGTCGGCGACCTGGTAAAGCGTTACGAGCTCGACCGGAGGCTGGAAGAGAACAGGGACGACATCGACCGGTGGTTCAGGTCAGCCGGAGGCCCGGCGGTCGACGTGGCCCGCAGGGTGGCCAGCGGCATCATCTCGCTGCTCACCATCATGGTGCTCTCCTTCCTGATGATCCTGTACGGCCCCGACCTCCTCAAGAGCGGGGTGGGCATCCTCTCGCCACAGGGGCGAACGCGGGTGAAGGCGGTGGCCAACGACTGCGGCCGCGCGCTGACCGGCTACGTGCTCGGCAACTTCACCATCAGCGTCATCGCCGCCGTCGTCACCTTCGTCGCCCTGTGGGCCTTCGGTGTGCCCTTCCGGGCCGTGCTCGCCCTCTGGGTCGGGTTTACCGATCTCATCCCCCTCGTGGGCGCCACCCTCGGCGCCATCCCCACCGTGGCCGTGGCCTTCCTGCACTCCACCTCGGCGGGCATCGGGATGCTGGTGGTCTACATCGTGTACCAGCAGTTCGAGAACCACGTCCTGCAGGTGGCGATCATGTCCAAGACGGTGCAGATCAACCAGCTGTTCGTGCTGGTGAGCGTGCTCATCGGCGTGGAGCTGTTCGGGTTCCTCGGCGCCCTGCTCGCCATCCCCGCCGCCGGCGTCATCCAGGTGATCGCCCGGGACATCTGGGACCACCGTCGCGGCCGGTTCAAGGAGGAGCCCACCATCGGCGAGGACCAGGTACCGGTCTCCGAGCACGTCGCCGAGCAGGCCGACGAGGAGCCGAATGGCGACGATGCCCGTGGGGACAATGCCCCGCCCGAGACGACGAAGTCGCCCGGCGAGCACGGGGTGACGGCCCGCTGATGACCAGCGAGGTGGTCGAGGTCGAGGGCCACATCATCGACTCGTTCATCCTCGCCAAGGTGCTCGACGTCATCGTCGAGGCCGGTGTCGACTACCGCATCGTCGAGGTGGACATCGCCAGGATCGCGGCCGACCGGCGCCGGCCGTCACCACTTTCGTGCAGCCGTAGGGCTGTATCTGGCCCGGAATCGACCCCGATCGCAGCTCTACGGATACGTTGCCGTCGACCGACGCCTGGTACCACTCCGCACGCCCGTCGGGCTCCGGAACGGTATACGCCACCCGGGCCCCGCGCCGCAGGTGCAGGTTAGTTGGTTAGGGCGTACCCACCCGGTCGTCGGCTCGTCGCCGGTTCCTCGCGGCCACCGCCCAGATGGCGCCCGCAAAGCCGAGCGACACGACCGCCAGCACGCTGTGGACGATCTTGAAGCCCAGCTCCCGGTCGGTGTCGCCGAACAGCAGGTTGCGCAGGAAAATGGCCCAGACGAACACCGTCCAGACCGCCGCCGCCCGCAGGAGAAGGGTGTCGCGCTTGCTCATCGTGGCGAACCTACCGGCCCGGGGCCGGCCACCGGTAGTCGGAGCGGGGTACCGCCTCGATCGATGGACGGCGAGGGGATGCGTTGTGGTGGGCGCCCGACATGGGCGTCGGCGTCGGAGGCACTGGCCGGCTGGCCTGTGCCCGGCCCCATGGACCCGAACCTGCGGACGTGGGTGGAGGGCGACCGCGTCAGGGGACGCTGGGGCTGGAAGAAGGCGACGACGGGGACGTGATCGTCGAGCGCGGGGTGATGACCCCGCCGTTGTCGGCACTCCCGCACCCGCCGGCCGCGGTGGCGGCCACGGCGCCGATCACCGCTGCGACGGCGACCGACCGCAGGCGTGCCCTCACACTCTCTCGTCCCACAGTTCCAGTTGGGGGTCGGGCCGCACGAACCGCGGGACACCGCCCCAGGGCAGGTGGTCCATGAACACCCACGCCCGGCGGTGGATCGACGTCGGCCCCCACGCGGCCAGCGCCGCCTTGTGTCGGGGGCACGGGTAGCCCTTGTTCAGCTCGAAATCGTAGGCCGGGAAGCTGGGCGCCTCGGCCCGCATGATGCGGTCGCGGGTGACCTTGGCCAGGATCGACGCCGCCGCGATCGACAGGCATGACGCGTCCCCCCGCACGATGCGGTGCACGCGGCCGGTGCCGACGAAGTCCCAGTTGCCGTCGACCAGCACCGTCTCCGGCTGCACGCCGAGGCCGTCGATCGCCCGGCGGGCGGCCAGCCGCTGGGCCTCGGACATGCCCAGCTCGTCGCACTCCTCCTGGCTCGCATGGCCGACGGCCCAGGTCTGGCACCACTCGGCGACGCGGGGGAAGATCCGCTCCCGCTCGTCCTCGGTCAGCATCTTGGAGTCACGCACCTTGTAGACCCGCCGGTCACGGGGGAGCACGGCCGCTCCGACCGAGATCGGGCCGGCCCACGACCCCCGCCCCACCTCGTCGACGCCGACCACCACCCCCCAACCCCCGTCCCACAGGGCGCGCTCGGTGGCCAGGCTGGGGACCTTCTGGCGGCGGACGGCAGCAACGGGCGCCACGGCACCGACCCTATGCCGTTGTGGGCGGTGGAACCGTGAAGTCAGGCCAAGCGGACCGAGGCCGGGCCCTCGCTGACCAGCCCGACGGCCACGAACCCGGCGTCGCCGAGCGACGGGTCGCGGGCGAGGTCGGGGGGCAGGGCGACGAGGAGGCCGCCCGAGGTCTGGGGGTCGTAGGCCAGGGCCTCCATGGCGGGGTCGGCGGTCGAGGTCACCTTGGTCTCGAGGTGGGCCCGGTTGCGAGCGTCGCCACCGGTGCGAACCCCGGCCTCGGCCGTGCTCAGGGCTCCCGGGTAGAGGGGCAGCGACCGGGCGTCGAGCTCGAGGCACGTCTCCGAGCGCTCGGCCATCTCCCATGCGTGGCCCAGAAGGCCGAAGCCGGTGACGTCGGTGACAGCATGGGGAGGCTGGGGCAGCGCCGACAACGTCTCGGCCGCCCGCCGGTTGAGCTTGCGCATGTAGGTGACGGCGGTGGCCTTGTCGGCGGGCTCTCCTCCGGCCAGGACGATCCCCGACCCGAGCGGCTTGGACAGCATGAGCACGTCGCCGGGGCGGGCGCCGGCCTTGGTCCAGATCCGGGCGGGGTGGACGAGGCCCTGGACGGCCAGGCCGAAGACCGGCTCCTCGGAGCGGATGGTGTGCCCGCCGGCGACGACGCCGCCGGCCTCGTGAACCACCTTGGCGGCGGCCGAGAGGATGGCGCCGATGGCTTCGATCGGCATCCGCTCGGGGAAAGCGGAGATGTTGAGGGCGAGGATCACCCTGCCGCCCATGGCAAAGACATCGCTGCAGGCGTTGGCGGCGGCGATGGCGCCGAAGTCGTCGGGGTCGTCGACGAGGGGCGGGAAGAAGTCGGTGGTCGACACGAGGGCGGCGTCGTCGGAGAGGCGGTAGACGGCGGCGTCGTCGAACGGCGCGAGCCCGACGACGAGCTCGGGCACGAGGCCATCGCCCACGAGGGAGCGCACCAGCCCGGCCAGCGGGGCGGCCCCCCATTTGGCTGCGCACCCGCCGCACGACGTCCACTCGGTCAAGTTCACGGTGGTCATCCGCCCAGTATCCCCCGCCTCGGGACCCTGCGTGGCCCGCGCCATCGGCCGACGGCCTCGTCCTACATCAACCCCGATATCGGCGCGGCCACGGCCAACCCGACTCGATCCCAACTCCAGTTGCTCCCGGCCCGACTGGTACTACATGCAGCGGTTCAGTGACCCCGGCACCGCCAACCGCAACGTCCACAACGACGCCTGCTTCCTGCACGCTGAGACGGCGGCCCGCGCCGTTCCGGTCAGCGTGGGCAGCTGGCGGCTTCGGCGAACAGGCCGGTGTTGGCGTGGTCGAAGCCGGTGCAGACGGCGTCGTACGCCTGGGTGAAGTCGATCTCGGCCAGCCACCAGTAGGGCAGGTCGCGCACGGCCGCCTCCTGGACCTGGCGGTACAGCCGGCCCCGCTGCTCCGAGTCGGTTTGGCGGACCGCCTGTTCGAACAGGGCGTCGACCTCGGCGTTGGCGTACCCGGCGGCGTTGCTCAGCGCGGCGGGGCCGATCTGGTCGGTGGCGTACTGCCGGTGGACCCCGACCTCGGGATCGTCGCCGTTGCAGTAGGTGACGAGAGCGGTGTCGAAGGTCCTCCGGGTGAAGACGTTGTCGTTGCGCGCGGCGCTGTCCGACGGCTTGGCGACGAGGCCCACTCCGACCGCCGCGAGCTGGTCGCCCAGCACGACGGCGAGATCGGCCTGGGCCGGCAGGTGGACGAGATCGACAGCCAGCTCGGTGCCATCGGGCACTCCGGCGACGCCCCTGGCGACCCGGACGGCCGCGCCCTCGTCCTTCCACCCGGCGGCGTCGAGCAGCGACCGGGCCTGACCCTGGTCAAAGGCCGGCAGGCCGAGGCCGGGGGCACGGGCGAACGGGATGCCGCTGGAGACGGGCGCCGCTGCCACCCGCCCCTGGCCGGCAAGGGCCCGGTCGACGGCCTCGCCGCGGTCGATGGCGTGGGCGAAGGCCTGGCGTACGCGTTGGTCGGCCAGCAGCGGGAGCCGGCCGGCTGGGGGACGGAGGTTGAACACCACCTGCAGCACGCAGTTGGCACCGGCGGGGCTCCGTGGCGTGGACACGACGCTCGTCGCCGGCTCGGACCGCAACCGGGCGACGGCGGAGCCGGGCACGCTCCAGAGCCAGTCGACCTCTCCGGACGCAAGCGCCTGCACCCGGCGGTCGGCGTCGGGGATGACCCGCTCCACCACCTCGTCGAGGTAGGGAAGGTCGGGCCGGAAGTAGTCGGCGTTCCGGGCCAGGCGGATCTCAGTGGGGCTGAACGACACGAACCGGAACGGCCCGGAGCCCACGGGCGCCTTGTTGGGCGGGCAGCCGGCGGTGGTGGAGAGGTCGGTGCAGCTCTCGAAAACATGCCTCGGGATGATGGGTGCCTCGGTGACGTTCAGCTGCCGGAGCAGCGGGGCGTAGGGCGCCCCGAATCGGAACACGATCGTCCGAGGATCGGGTGTCTCTAGCCTCAGGCCGGCGGAGCCCATCGACGTCTTCGTCCGCGAGTGCAACGGGAGGAGCGCCCGTTCGAAGCTGAAGCGGACGTCGTCAGAGGTGAGGGTGCGACCGTCGTGCCACCGCACGCCCTCGCGGAGCGTGAAGGTATAGGCGGCTCCGCTCTCCTCGACGGTCCAGCGCTCGGCCAGCTCGGGAACAGGCTGGTCGTCAGGGCCCCATCCCACGAGGCCGTTGAACATGAGCTCCGACGCGGTGTGGACGCCGGGGTTCGACGTGACCGCCGGGTTCAGCGACCCGGGATCGGCTTCGAGGGCGACCACGAGCCTTCCCCCTCGGACAGGCCCTGCGCCGGCCGGGACGCTCGACGTCGGGGGCGAGGTCGTCGGGTCGTAGGTCGCGCCGGTCTGCAATCCTACCGCCACAACAAGCCCGCACAGGCCGGTGGCGGTCAGACGACGGCCCCGCCTCGTCAGGGGCCGGACGGCTCCTCCTCGTCGCCGACGACGACATCGGCGACCCATTGCAGGTAGCGGGCGCTGCCGGCGGTCACGGGGAGGGCGATCACCTCAGGAGTGTCATATGAATGGGCGACCTTCACCGTCGCGACCACCTCTTCGAGGCGGTCGTCGGTGGTCTTCGCCAGGCACAACCACTCGGTCGACGTCTCCAGCCGCCCCTGCCACCAGTACCGGCTCTCGATGGGCCCCACCACCTGTACGCACGCCGCCAGCCGCGCCTCGAGGAGCGCCGACGCGATCCGGTCTGCCTCCTCGCGACTGCCGGCCGTGGTCTGCACCTGCGAGCACCCGGTCGTCCCTTCGGCCACGGACCCGATGCTACGGCCGCCGCACGCACGAATGGCGCCGGGGCATACTCTGGCTCGTGGCGCGCACCGTCAGCGTCGTCCCCCACACCCACTGGGACCGCGAGTGGTACGCGCCGTTCCAAGCGTTCCGTCTTCGCCTGGTCGACCTCCTCGACGATCTGCTCCCCCGCCTCGAGGCCGACCCGTCCGCCCGGTTCCTCTTCGACGGCCAGCTCGCGGCGGTCGACGACTACCTCGCCCTGCGACCCGCCGCCGAGGGCCGACTACGCCGGCTCGTCACCACCGGGCAGGTCGCGATGGGGCCTTGGTACGTGCTGCCCGACGAGTTCTGTGTGTCGGGGGAGACGCTGGTGCGCAACCTGGAGATGGGGCTACGACGGGCCGAAGACTTCGGCGGCGCCATGGCCGTGGGCTATCTGCCCGACATGTTCGGCCACGTGGCCCAGATGCCTCAGCTCCTGCGGCTAGGCGGTTTCGAGCACGCTGTCGTATGGCGGGGGGTGCCCGCCGCCGTGGACCGCACCGGGTTCTGGTGGTCGGCGCCCGACGGCTCGACGGTACGAGCCGAGTACCTGCCCGTGGGCTACGGCAACGGCGCCGCCGTGCCCGACGACGCCCAACGCCTCGTCGCCCGGGTCCGCGCCCACGAGGCGGAGCTGGGCCCGCTTCTCGGCCCCGGTACGCCGCTGTTGTGGATGAACGGGTCCGACCATCAACGGCCGCGGCCGTGGCTGGCCCGCGTGGTGGCCGAAGCCAACGCGTTGCAGGATGACTACCGCCTCGTGATCACCACGCTGGCCGGCCACCTGGCGCACGCGCCGGTCGACGGTCTGGCGAGCTGGACGGGTGAGCTGCGGTCGGGTGCCCGCGCCAACCTGCTCATGGGCGTCCTCTCGAACCGGGTCGACGTGAAGCAGGCCGCCGCCCGAGCCGAACGGTCACTCGAGCGCCGGGCCGAGCCGCTGTGCGCCCTGTTCCTGGCGCCGGAGGGGTGGCCTACCGACGCCCTGGGCGCGGCCTGGCTCGAGGTCGTGCGCAACGCCGCCCACGATTCGTGCTGCGCATGTTCGGCCGACGAGGTGGTCGATGCCGTACTGCACCGCTACGCCGAGAGCCGCCAGATCGGCGACGGCCTCGCCCAGCTGGCCCTGGACGCGTTGGGCCGGTCGCTCGCCGATGCCGGCCCCGTCGCCGTGAACCCGACGGCCCGCGACCGCAGCGGGCTGGTGGAGCTGGTCCTGTCCGGCGACCCGCCCGCAGGGGCCCAGGTACTCTCCGCCCACCCCGCGGGGTCCCGGGAACAGACGGTCACCGGTTCCGAGATCGGCACGCTGCTCGGCCAGGTGACCAACCGGGCCCTGGCCGATGGAGGCCGGGTGTGCTCGGTCAACCTGATGGCGGTCGAGCGCGAGGGCGACGTCCTCGAGGTGCGGCTGACCGTGGCCGCGCCGTCGCAGGTGTCGGCGACCGTGACCTCCGACCTGTCCGAGCTGTACGCGCGCGCCGGGGCCCACGCGAACCGCCCGGCGCGGGTACGCGTCGACGACGAGACCTTCACGCGCGTGCTGGTCCGGGTGGAAGATGTCCCCGCCTTCGGATGGCGGGTGGTGGACCCTGGTGCGCCGGCAAGCGTCGAGCCGGTGCGCGCCGACGGGTCGGTGCTCGACAACGGGCTGGTACGGGTCGAGGTCGACGGCGAGCGGGGCACTTTCTCCATCGACGGCCTCGGAGGTCTCGACCGCCTCGTCGACGGCGGCGACGCGGGCGACACCTACAACTGGTCGCCGCCCGCAGGTGACGAGATCGTCGACCGGCCCGAGGCGGTGGCCGTGGAGGTGGGCGAGGAGGGGCCTCTGCGGGCCACTCTCGTCGTGACCCGTACCTACGTCTGGCCCGAGTGCGTCCTCGACGGCCATCGGGCCGGGACGCGGCACGTAGAAGCGGAGACCTGCATCGAGGTCCGCGCCGGCGAGCGGCTGGCGCGGGTGACAACCACATTCTCCAACCACTGCCGCGACCACCGCCTCCGGGCCCTTTTCCCCCTGCCCGACCGGGCGAGCACGTCGCTCGCCGAGTGCGCCTTCGGGTTGGTGGAGCGGGGGCTGCAGGCCGAGGGCGGTCCCCACGAGGTCGGACTTCCGACGTTTCCCTCGCGACGCTTCGTCCAGGCCGGCGGGCTCACGGTCGTACACGAGGGACTGCTCGAGTACGAGCTGGTCGACGACGGTCGGGCCCTCGCCCTCACGCTGCTTCGAAGTGTCGGTGTGCTGTCGGGCATCGACCTCGCTACCCGGCCCCAGCCGGCAGGACCGCCCCTCATCACCGACGGCGCCCAGATGCAGGGCCGCCGGGTGTTCCGCTACGCCCTGGTCACCGGCGACGTCGACCCGTGGGCCGTCGCCGACGACGCCAACCTGGCCTTGGAGGTGGCCTGGGGCTCGGGACGCGGCACGAGGCCGCCCGCCGGGTCCGAGCTCTCGGTCCGGGGTGCGCAGGTGTCGGCCGTCCGCCGGGTTCCGGCCGACGGCTCCCTCGAGGTCAGGGTGTTCAACCCCAGAGCAGAGCAGACCACCGTGATGGTCCCCCGGCGGTCGGGGCGGCTGGTCGACCTTCGCGGCCGCGAGGTCGAGCGGTTCGACACCTCGTTCTCGCTCCGGCCCTGGGGGATCGCCACCGTCCGCCTCGATTGAGCGGTTCCTGCCGCGAAAAGCGGTGCTCCGCGGCACCGCTTTTCTCACCCAGAACGCAGCGGGTTAGGGGAGGCGGGACGACCAGGCGAGGGATCCGGCGGCGGCGGCCAGGGCGAAGATCAGCCCCAGGCCCACGAACCACGTGGTGGCCTCCCTGCGCTCGGTGCGGTAGCCGACCGAGTTGCCGATGTCGGCGTAGACCCGCTTCAGCTCGTTCTCGGTGGACGCCTCGAAGAAGCGGCCGTCGGTCGTCTCGGCGATGGTGCGTAGGGCGTCTTTGTTCACCGGCACGGGGATCCGGTTGCCTTCGATGAACACAGTGCCGTTCTCGGTGCCGAAGGCGATGGTCGACACCGGTACCTTGGCCGCGATCGCGGCGCGGGCGGCGATCTGGTTCGGCCGTCCGACCGTGGTCTCCCCATCGGACATGAGCACGATGCGAGCCGGCGGCGGTTGCTGGCCGGGCTCGCCGGGGACGGACGAGATCGCCCCCAGGGAGACGGCGATGGCCTCGCCGATTGCGGTGGCGGGACCCAGTTGTAGGTTGGCGATGCTGCGCTTGACCAGCGTGCGGTCGGTGGTGGGGCTCACGAGCACCTGCGCCGTCCCCGAGAACGCGACCAGCCCGAGGTTCAGGCGCTCCGGCACGAGGTCGACGAACGAGCTGGCGGCCACCTTGGCGGCCTGGATCCGGCTGGGCTCGACGTCGGTGGCCTGCATCGAGTTGGACACGTCGACCGCCATCACGATCGTCGCCCGCTCGCGCGGCACCCTGGTCTTGCGCGTGGGTTGGGCGAAGGCGGTGACGAGCGTGACGAGAGCGAGGAGGAACGCGGCGGCCGGCACGTGGCGCCGCCATCCCGGCCGCTTGGGAGCGACCGAGGCCAGCAGTGAGAGGTTCGTGAAGCGCACGGCGTACTGCTTGCGGCGCAACTGGGTGAAGACGTAGAGACCGGCGAGCACGGCCACCGCCAGGAGCAGCCACAGCCGGCCGGCGGCGAGGAAGCTCACGGCCTGGGCCCCACGGGAACGGCCGGACCGACCGCCGTCGGCGCGGGCACGGCCGGGGACGCGTTCATGCCACCGCGTCGGTGGCGGGAGGAAGCGACGAACCCCACGATGTCGCGCATCCAGTCGCGGTCGGTGCGCAGCACCAGGTGCTGGGCGCCGGCCCGTCGCACTGCGCCCGCGATCTCCGCCCGCTCGGCCGCCGCCGCCACGGCATAGCGCTCACGCAGCTTGGCCTTGCCGGTCGGGATGTCCATCCGGCGGCCGGTCTCGGGGTCGACCAGGCTCAGCAGGCCGACATTGGGCAGCTCGAGCTCGCGGGGGTCGACGACCTCGACGGCCAGCACCTGGTGGCGCAGCGTCAGCGCCCGCAGGGGACCGTCCCACCCCGGCGTGGCGAGGAAGTCGGAGACGACGACGACGAGCCCCCGCCGGCGGGGCGGCTGGACGAGCTGGCCGATGCCGGCAGCCAGGTCGGTGACGCCCCGGCCCTCGGTGGCCCGCGGACGGGTGACCAAGCGGTGCAGAAGGGCGAACAGAGCCTGGCGGCCGCCTCGGGCGGGGATCCGCTCGATGCCGTCGGGGTTGACGACGATCGCCCCGATGCGGTTGCCGACCCGGGCGGTCAGGAAGCCGACGGCGGCCACGGCGGCCACGGCGAGGTCGCGTTTCTCGCAGTCGGCGGTACCAAAGTCGAGGCTCGCCGAGCAGTCGACGACCACCCATGTCTCCAGCTCGCGGTCGGCGACCTCGTTGCGCACGTGGGCCACGGTGGTGCGGGCGGTGAGGTTCCAGTCGATGCGCCGCACGTCGTCGCCCGCCTGGTACGGCCGGCTCTCCCCGGGTTCGCTGCCGGGACCGGGCAGCAGTCCCTGATAGTCGCCCTGAAGGAGACCGTCGAGGCGCCGGGTCACCAGCAGCTCGAGTTGGCGAAGCACCTCCTCGGGCCTCCGCTCCCTCACGAGGGGCAGGGGGTTCACGGCCGGGCCGGCTGTATCCCCCGACCGGCCTCCCGGGCCGGTCATGCCGACTGGGACATCGCCGGGGCGGTGGTGTCCTGGCTCGGGGCCAGGCGAGGAGCGGGAACGCGCTCGACGACCGTCTCCAGCACCTGGTCGACGGGAACGCCGTCGGCCAATGCCTCGTAGGACAGGACGAGCCGGTGACGCATGACCTCTTTGGTCACGTCGCCGATGTCCTGGGGAAGCACGTAGTCGCGCCCCCGGAGCAGAGCGATCGCCTTCGCCGCCGCCACCAGGCCCAGACTGGCCCGGGGGCTGGCCCCGTAGGCGATCTGGGAGGCCAGCTCGGGGGCACCGTGCTCAGCCGGCGACCGGGTGGCGTGGACGAGACGGACCGCGTAGTCGACGACGGCCCGGTGGGCGAACACGTTGTCGCTCGTGCGCTGGAGCCGCAAGAGGTCGGCGAGCTCCAGCACCTGGTTGGCGTGGGGCGGGTTCACGCCCATGCGCTGGACGATCTCGACCTCTTCGGCCCGGTCGGGGTAATCGACCAACACCTTCATGAGGAAGCGGTCGCGCTGGGCCTCGGGGAGCGGGTACACGCCCTCCGACTCGATCGGGTTCTGGGTGGCGAGGACGAGGAAGGGCTCAGGCACGCCGTGGGTGACGCCGCCGATCGACACCTGGCGCTCGGACATGACCTCGAGCAGCGCCGACTGCACCTTGGCCGGGGCCCGGTTGATCTCGTCGGCCAGCACGAAGTTGGCGAACACAGGGCCGAACTCCACGTCGAAGGTCTCGGTCGAGGCCCGGTAGATGCGGGTGCCTACGAGGTCGGACGGGATCAGGTCGGGCGTGAACTGCACCCGGACGAACGTGCCCCCGATCACTTCGGCGAGTGTTTCGACGGCCAGGGTCTTGGCCAGTCCGGGCACCCCTTCGAGAAGCACGTGACCCCGGGCCAGCAGGCACGCGACCATGCGCTCGACCACGCGGTCCTGGCCGACGATGACCTTCTTGACCTCGAAGAGGGCCGTTTCCAGGAGAGCGGCGGCGGAGGCCGGCGTTTCGGCAGGGGGCCTGACGCCGCTGTCGGTCGGAGTGGTGATGGCTGGTGCCTCCTCGGGCGTGGCGTCGGCCGGGCTTCTCGGCCGGGCCCACTGTCGCAGCTGAAGCTGAGAGCTTCCTGAGGCAATGGTACGACCGAAGTGAGGCCGATCAGCGGACACGAGCCCGAGCGGCCCGGCGACACTTGCCGCCGCCTGGAGGATCTCCGGGAGCGCCGGCGCCGCGCCCCGAGAGAAGATGCCGGTCCATGAGCGCTCCGGCGATCCCGGCGGTCGGCCCCGCCCCCCGTCATCCGCGCGCCCGGCAGACAGCCCGCGGCCTGGTGTCGCTCGCCGTCGTCGGCGTCGTGTTCCTCGGCGTCATCCCCCAGATCGCCGATTTCGGCGACGTGTGGGCCGAGATCCGGGCCATGACGGCCCTCGAGGTGACGACCCTCGCCCTGGCTGCCTTCTGGAACCTGCTCAGCTATCTCTTCGTGGTCCTTCCCGCTGCGCCCGGACTCACCGTCGCCCAGGGGTTCGTCCTGACCGAGTCGACCACCGCGGTCTCGAACACCGTTCCGGGGGGCGCCGCCGTGGGCGTCGGCATGACCTACGCCATGTACTCGGGGTGGGGGTTCCCCCGATCGGAGAGCGCACTGGCCATCCTCGTCTCCGGGATCTGGGACAGCTTCGTGAAGCTCGGGCTCCCCGTGGTGGCCGTCGCCCTCCTCGCCATGGAGGGCGGCGCCAACGTCCAGTGGGTGATGGCCGGGCTGGTCGGCATCGTGGCCCTGGCGGGAGTCATCGGCGCCTTCTGGCTGATGCTGCGCAGCGACGAGATGGCTCGCCGGGTCGGTGACACCGTGGCCCAGGCCGCGTCGTGGGCGCGGGGGCGCGTGCACCGGCCTCCCGTCGGGGACTGGGGCGATGCCGCCGTCGCGTTCCGGTCGCAGGCCATCCGTCTGCTCCGCCGCTCCTGGCTCCGACTGACCCTCGGGGCGGTCGTCAGCCACCTCTCGCTGTTCGGTGTGCTGCTCCTCGCGCTGCGCCACGTCGGCGTGTCGGAGCGCTCGGTGGACTGGGTCGAGGTCCTGGCCGCCTTCGCCTTCGTTCGCCTCCTGACCGCGCTTCCCATCACGCCCGGCGGTGTTGGTGTCGTGGAGCTCGGGCTCACCGCCGCCCTGGTGGCGGCGGGCGGCGACCGGGCCAAGGTGGTGGCCGCGGTGCTCGTCTTCCGGGCCCTTACCTACCTCCTTCCCGTGCCCCTGGGCCTGGCGAGCTACGTCGTCTGGCGGCGGCGATCGTCGTGGCGAAAGCCCGTGCCCGGGGCGGCGAGGCCGCCAGATGGCTCATGCTGCTGAACCACAGGCGGGCCGGCCGTCTGGCCCTCGGCATGCTCGTGGCCGGATCTGTGATGCTGGCTCTGGTCGCCTATCCGCCGACGCTGAAGGTGATCCAGGCCGTCGACGACGCCTTCAACAGGCTGATGGTCTCGCTGCGGTTCACGCCCTTCGTGTGGCTGGCCAAGGCCCTGTCGTTCCTGGGTGGCCCGCTCGTCAACTGGCCGCTCCGGGTCGCGGCGGCGGCGATCCTCACGCTCCGCCGCCGTTGGGTTCAGCTCACCGCGTTCGGCCTCGCCGTAGTCACCTCCGAAGCCCTCATCGGTCCGGTGAAAGCCCTGTACGACCGTCCCCGTCCGCCGGCCGGTCTTCTCGAGAGCCACAGCGGCTCGTTCCCGTCGGGCCACGCCATCGCCGCCGCGGTCACTGCGGTCGGTCTGGTGCTCGTGCTGTTGCCCCCGGGCCAACGACGCTGGGCGTGGGAGGTGCAGGCTGCGGTCTTTGCGTCACTGATGGCCCTGAGTCGCGCCTACCTCAGCGTCCACTGGCTCTCAGACGTGGTCGCAGGGTCCCTGTTGGGGGTCGGCCTGGCCGTCGGTTGGCCGGCCCTGATGCAGGAGATCCGCGACGTCCGGCTGCCCCGCCGCCGAGCCCGGGAGCACGGCCCGACAGGGCCCAGGGAGCACGGCCCGACGGGGCCCCGGGAGCACGGCCCGACAGGGCCCACAGGGTCGGTGCCACCGTGACGCGTCGGGTGCGGACGCAAGAACGGCGATCATCGCGGGCCGAGCCCCCGTTCGGCGAGCCACTCGCGCGCCACCTCGGCCACCGGGCGTCGCTCCACGTCGACCTTCCGGTTGAGCGAGACCAGGTCTTCGGTGGTCAACCGGGCACTCACGCCGTCCAGCACCTCGCGCAACCGCTCGCCGTGCCGGCGCAGGGCATCGGTACGCACGGCGGGAACGAGGTTTTCGGCCGGTTGGAGCCGCCGGTCGTCTTCGAGGAGCACGAAGTTCTCGGTCGAAAGCGACGGGCTGGTGGTGAACAGAAGGGCGACGTCGACTTCGTCGCCGGCCAGGGCGGCCACGGTGTCCGCTCCGCTGGCGTCGAGAGCGCGGAACTCCTTGAACCCAAGGTCGTAGGTCGACCGCAGCCCGACGAGGCAGAAGGGCCGTTCCGGGCACTCGGGTGGGCCGCCGAACACGAGGTCGCGGGCCACCGGCGCGAGGTCGCTGACCCGGCCCAGTTTGAGACGCTCCGCCGTGGGGCGGGTGACGGCGACACCGTTGCGGTTCTGGGCGGGGGCCGGCGTCAGCACGGTGATCCCCCTGGGTTCGAAGGCCGCCTGAAGGCGCCGGTGAAGGGCACCCGTGTCGGCCAGCTCTTCGCCCGCCAGGGTTCCCCCGCTCAGGAACTGCAGGGCCGTCCCCAGGTACTCGGGCACGACGTCGAGCGCCCCCTGTTCGAGGGCGGGCTCCACCACCTCACGGGAACCGAGCCCTGGTGCCCGCTGCACGGCGAATCCGCCAGCCTCGAGAGCCTGGGCGTAGAGCTCTCCGACGGTGCCGCTCTCGGAGAAGGCGAACGACCCGACGATGACCGCGTCGCCTGTCGTGGTCGCGCTGCGCTCCTTGCTCTCACCCCCGCTGCACGCGGCGATCAGCAGGCACAGAGCGATGGCTGAGGCGCCGAGGCGGCGGAGAGGCGGGAGCCGCACGACGGCATTGTCCCACGACCACAACCCACCACCCAGGGTCCGGCCCACCCGCCGGCGCCCGTCGGGCGCCCCGCCGCCGCTACCCAACGAGCTGCGGCGCAGCGGCCTGTTGTGGGCCGCCTGCGCCGGCGTGGTCCTGGCGTACTGGCTCTTCCTCTTCGTCACCGGCCAGCGGCCGAGCGTCGGCGTGGTGGACCGGGCCATCGTCAGGGAGGTAGGCGAGCTACGAACGCCGAGCCTGAACCGGGTGATGAGGGGAGTGCAGTGGCTCGGCGACGACAGGACGATCCTGGCCTTCCAGGCGTGCATCATGGCCGTCGCCCTGGCCTTCCGCCGGTTCCGCCACGTCATCGTGATGGGTGCCTGCGGCCTCTTCGGCATCTGGCTCACGTCGCTCGTCCAAGTCGTGCTGGCCCGGCCCCGGCCGGTGGGGACCCCGATCATCGGTGCCTGGCGGGGCTTCTCGCATCCCTCTCGGCCCATGGTGGCCCTCGGCCTGACCCTGGTGTGCGCCGTCTATACACTCGTTCCCCAGGGACGGTGGCGTGTTTCGCGGGAATTCGACGCGTCACCCGGGACCCGCGCCACGTCGCCCGTCACGTGGGCTTGCTTCGCCGTCCTCTTGCTCCTTGCCTTCGCCCAGGTGTACCTGGCGGTGGAGAGTCCCACTGACGTGATCGTCGGCGCGATCGTCGGGATCGCCATCCCCCTCGTCGCCTTCCGGTGGCTGGTTCCCTCCGAGGTGTTCCCCGTGACCTACCGCCGCCGGCGCACCGCCCACATCGACATCAGCGGACGGCGGGGCGAGGCCATCTGCCGGGCCCTCAGCGAGCAGCTCGGCCTCGAGGTCGAGGCGGTCGAGCCGTTCGCCCTCGAGGCCTCGTGGGGCTCGACGCCGGTGCTCATCAAGCTGGCCGGCAACGACCCGCCCCACCTGTTCGGCAAGCTCTACACCGCCACCCATCTGCGGTCCGACCGCTGGTACAAGGTCGGGCGCACGCTGCTCTACGGTCGGCTGGAGGACGAGGCGTCGTTCTCCAGCGTGCGTCGACTGGTCGAGTACGAGGACTACCTACTGCGCATCATGGCCGCCGAGGGCCTGCCGGTGGCCGAGTGCTTCGGCTTCGTGGAGATCACTCCCGAGCGCGAGTACCTGATCGTCACCGAGTTCCTCAGCGATGCCACCGAGATCGGCGGGACCCGCGTCTCGGTCGCCACCATCGACGAAGGCCTCGGCGTGGTCCGCCGGCTCTGGGACGTGGGCCTGGCCCATCGCGACATCAAGCCGGCCAACGTGCTGCTCCGCAACCAGAAGATCTTCCTGGTCGACGTAGCCTTCGCCGAGGTCCGCCCGTCGCCGTGGCGGCAGGCCGTCGACCTGGCCAACGTGATGCTGGTGCTGGCCCTGAGCAGCGACGCCTACCTCGTCTACCAAAGGGCGCGACTTCTCTTCACCGACGACGAGCTGGCCGAAGCGCTGGCCGCGGCGCAGGGCCCGACACTCCCCGGTGAGCTGCGGGCCAAGTTGAAGGCCGACGGTCGTGACCTCCTGGGGCGCCTGCGGGCCCTGGCGCCGACGCACCCTCCGATCCGGATACAGCACTGGAGCCTGCGCCGGGTGAGCCTCACCGCCGCCGTCCTCGTCGGCGCCGTCCTACTGGTGCTGGGCGTCGTCAACGCCCTCAGCGACATCCGCGTGCTGTGAGGCGCCCTCTTCAGCGGGTGGCGGCGGGCGCGGTCGCGGTCGTGCTGCTCGTCGGCTGTGCGGCGCGCTACAAGTCCAGCGTGCGGCCGACCTGCCGCAACGCGGAGACGCTCGTGCTGATGGCCCAGTCGGTGCCGAGCGCCGAGCAGGTGCCCTGCATCGCTAGCCTGCCGGCGGGCTGGACGGTCAAGACGATCGACATCCGCAACGGTCGGTCGTACTTCAGCCTCGACTCCGACCGGGCCGGTGACCGTGCCGTGCAGGTGACACTGCGGTCGTCGTGCGACGTGTCCGGCACCACCGAGATCGTCAGCGACGAGCCCGGGATGACCCGCCACGAGCGGGTGGAGTCGGTCGTGCGCGAGTACCGGGGCGTCCGCATCTACAAGTTCGCCGGCGGGTGTGTCACCTACCGGTTCGACTTCGACCGGCGCGGCCTGGCCCTCGTGAACGAGGTATCCCTCGCCCTGGGCTTCCTCTCCCGCGCCGACGTCGCCCGCCAGGCGAAGCTGCCGTCGCTGTGACATGGCGGCTTCGCAGCCCCGGCTGGGGCCCCATCCCCAGCCTCCTCCGAGCAGCGGGGGCCCCTACCCCGCTGCCGGCCGTGTGACATGGCGGCTTCGCAGCAATCAGGTGATGCCGTGCAGCTCGGCCTTCATGACCCGGGCCATGAGCGAGGCGAGAGCCTGGCGGGCGGGCTTGCCCTCGTGGATCACGGCCACGACCTCGCAGGCGATGGGCGTGTCGACTCCCGCTCGACCGCCCAGCTCGACCACCGCCTGCGACGTCCGGATACCCTCGGCCACCATGCGGGTCTCGGCGGTGATGTCGGCGATCGTGCGGCCGCGGCCAAGCTGCTCGCCGACCCAGCGGTTGCGGCTGCGCTCACTCGTGCACGTGGCCACCAGGTCGCCCATTCCGGCCAGGCCGGCGAACGTGAGGGAATGTCCACCCAGGGCCACGCCCAGGCGCGTCAGCTCGGCCAGGCCCCGGGTGATGAGGGCGGCGCGTGTGTTGGCGCCGAAGCCCATGCCGTCGGCGATCCCGGAGGCGATGGCCATGACGTTCTTCACCGACCCGGCCAGCTCGCAGCCGTGCAGGTCGGGGTTGGTGTAGACGCGAAAAGAGTCGGTCGAGAAGAGATGCTGGAGCTCGGCGGCCAGGTCGGCCGCGTCGTTGCCGTCCGGGTCGCACGCCGCCACAACGCTCGCTGTCGGGTGGCCGAGTCCCACCTCCTCGGCCAGGTTGGGCCCGGTGAGCACGGCACGGGGGTGGCCGGGCGCCACCTCGGCGACCACCTCGGTCATGCGCTTCAACGTGCCCTGCTCGACACCCTTGGTGACGCTGAGCACGGGCGTTGCCCGGGTGAGGTGCGGCGCGGCGGCGGCAAGCACGGAGCGGAAGCCGTGGGACGGCACGGCCATGACCACCAGGTCGGCACCGGTCACCGACTCTTCGAGGATGCCGGTGGCCGACAGGGAGGCGGGTAGCGCCAGGTCGCGGACGTAGTCGGGGTTACGCCCCTGGCTGGCGATGCGGGCCGCCAGCTCCGGTCGCCGCGACCACAGGACGGTCGTCGCACGGTCGCCCAGCATGCCCGCGAGCGTCGTGCCCCACGATCCGGCGCCGAGCACAACCACCTTCACCGGACCGCTGCCCCGTCCGGCGTCGTCACGGGACGACCATACCGTGAGGTCCGTCCCGGGCCGGGATCGGGGCGGCGGCCCGTACACTTGGCGGTGGTGGACGCACGCTCGTTCGTGATCGCCCAGCTCTCCGACCTCCATTGCGGCTCGCCATACTTCGATGGGCCACTGCTGGAGGCGGCGGTCGCGGAGATCGTGGCCCTTGCGCCCGACCTCGTCGTCGTCGGCGGTGACCTCACCGCCGAGGGATACCCGGACGAGTTCCGCACCGCGCGCCAGCATCTCGAGCCGCTGTTCGAACACGGCCTCACCATCCTGGTGATCCCCGGCAACCACGACTCGAAGAATGTCGGTTATCTCCACTTCAGCGACTACTTCGGTGCCGGCGACGTGGCCGACAAGGGCGACCGGGTCGTGTCGATCAGCGCTCCGGGCTTCGACGGCCAAGTCGCGTGGCGGGTCCGGGTGGTGGCCATCGACTCGTCCAAGCCCGACCTGGCCGAGGGCGAGGTGGGCCGGGAGCGCTACCGGTGGATCCGCGACCAGCTTGCGGTCGACGCTGACTTTCGCATCTTCGTCCTGCACCATCACCTGGTGCCCGTTCCCGGTACGGGTCGTGAGCGCAACACGGTGTGGGACGCCGGCGACGTCCTCGCCCTCTTGTCCGATCTCGGCGTCGATCTGGTGCTCTCCGGCCATAAACACGTCCCCCACCTCTGGCTGCTCGACCACGTGCTCATCGTGAACTCGGGAACGGTGTCGTCGCACCGGTTGCGGGGCTACACCCGACCGTCGTACAACGTCCTGGAGGTCACGCCCGGTGAGATCCGCGTGAACCTGCGTTACCCGGGCTCGGGCGGTGAGCACGGGGGCGTTCTCGACCGCACCAGGATGGCGCTCACGACCAGCCCGGAGCTCGCCGCCATGTTCACCCGCGTGCCCCCTGCCTCGTGAGCGGGCTCGACCTGGGACCGCTGGCCGTGCTGCTCCCGGTGAAGGCGTTCGCCGACGCCAAGCTGCGGCTCGCCCCGGCGCTCGCACCGGACGCCCGCCGCGCGCTGGCCCGGTCCATGGCCACCCACGTCCTCGGTTGCGCCGGCACCTTGCCCGTGGCCGTCGTCTGCGACGACACCGAGGTGGCGACCTGGGCGCGCGACCATGGTGCCCTCGTCGTGTGGGAGCCCGAGCGGGGACTGAACCGAGCCGTGGAGGCCGGCGTCGCCCGCCTGGCGTCGGAGGGTGCGCGACGGGTGATCGTGGCCCACGCCGACCTGTTCTTCGCCCGCTCCCTCGATTGGGTCGGCGCCTTTGCGGGCGTCACGCTCGTCCCCGACAACCGGGACGACGGGACCAACGTCGTGTGCGTGCCGGCCGTCTGCGGCTTCACCTTCTCCTACGGCCCGGGTTCGTTCTCGCGCCACGGTGCCGAAGCCCATCGACTCGGCCGGCCCCTGCGGGTCGTGCGGGAGCCTCTCCTGGGTCGCGACGTCGACCTTCCGTCCGACCTCGAGCCGGCCGTCGTCTGATGACCGTGGTCTGATGACCGTCGCCGGCCGCGACCTGCCTACCCCGGTGAGGGCGTTGGCCGTCGGCGCCCATCCCGACGACGTGGAATTTGGGTGTGGCGGCACGCTGGCCAAGTGGGCGGCGGCCGGCTGCGCGATCCACCACCTGGTGTGCACCGACGGGTCCAAGGGTTCCTGGGACCCGACCCAGGACACCGCCGAGTTGGTTGCGATCAGGCGGGAAGAGCAACGGGCGGCGGCTCGGGCACTGGGGGGTTCGGGCGACGTCGTGTTCTGCGGCTGGACCGACGGCGAGCTCGATGCGGGACTCCGCCAGCGCTGGGAGGTGGCGTCGTGGATACGGCGCCTGCGCCCCGACGTGGTGCTCGGCCACGACCCCTGGAAGCGCTACCGCCTGCACCCGGACCACCGGGCCGCGGGCTTCCTCGTAACCGACGGCATCGTCGCCGCCCGCGACCCCCACTTCTTCCCCGAGCTCGCCGCCCCCCATCACCGGCCCACGACACTGCTGCTCTGGGAGGCCGACGAGCCCGACCACGTCGAGGACGTCGGGGCGCACCTCGACACCAAGCTCGACGCGCTCCTCTGTCACCGGAGCCAGTACCGGTCGACCATGCAGATCGACGACCCCAACTCGGCCGTCCAACTGACGCGCTTCCGTAACAAGATCGCCGATCGAGCCGCCGAGCACGGCCGGCTGGCCGACGTGCCCTACGGCGAGAGGTTCAAGGCGATACGCGAGCTGTGAGGCGGTGGGCAACCCGCCCGCAGCGCTACCTCTTCTTCGCCGCCCGTGCCTTCTTGGCGGCCCGTGCCTTCTTGGCCGGGGCCTTCTTGGCCGGGGCCTTCTTGGCCGGGGCCCTCTTGGCCGGGGCCCTCTTGGCCGACGACTTCCGGGCGGCAGACTTCTTGGCCGGCGACTTCCGGGCGGCGGACTTCTTGGCCGAGCCCTTCTTGGCGGCGGCCTTCTTGGCCGCGGGGGCCGTCTTCTTGGCGGCCGCCGTCGTCTTCCTCGCTGCGGTGCCGACCCTCTTGACTGCGCTCATCGGGTTCCCCTTCCTCACCGTTTACGGGCCTTGGCGGCCTTCTTGGCCGGTGCCTTGGTGGCACTGGCCTTCTTGGTCGACTTGGCGGCGCTGGCCTTCTTGGCCGGCACCGCCCTGGCCGCCGCCTTCTTGACAGCCGCTTTCTTGGCGCCACCAGCCTTCTTGACCGCCGCCTTCTTGGCCCCGCCCGCCTTCTTGGCCGAGCCACTGTTCATGAAGTCCTTGAGCGTGGAGCTAGGCGAGAACTTGACCGCCTTGGAAGCCGGGATCTTCACGGCAGCACCGGTGCGCGGATTGCGACCGGTGCGAGCCTTGCGCGCCGTCGTGGAGAACGAGCCGAAGCCCGGCCACCCAACGCGATCGCCACTCTTGGCCGTCGAGCGGACCGTCTCGAAGAACGCTTCGAGCACACCTTCGACCTGCTGGCGGGTGGCACCTGCCTTGGCCACCACACTCTCGACCAGATCCGACTTGTTCACCGTCACCTCCCGATGAGGATTGAATACGTGTGCTATCAGAGTCGAACCGCATGCTCAGGTCAAGCATTGCCGTTGTCCCACAAGGGCTTGGCACCGGTTGGACGAAGGATCCCTTTGTTTGCAACGATTTCCACGTGGACTACCGTCGCTCGTTTCGTCGGCGAGTCTTCGTGGCAGTAGCCGTGGTGCTCCTGCTCGATGCCTGCGGCACGTCGTTGAAGTCGGAACCCCGCGAGAACGTCCGCCCACCGGCGGCCGGCACGCCGGGTCAGCCGTCCGACGTTCAGGGCATCTACCGCTCCGTCCGCAACGGCGTCCTCCAGCTGCGGGGCAACGGCGACCTGGTGCTCATAGTGGGTGACGGCACGGGAGCCTCGAGCGGCAAGTTCACTCTGCAGCGGGGTCGCCTCGACGTCCAGACATCGGCCTGCGGCGACGCCATCGGCAGCTACGACCTCGCCGTGACCGGTGAACAGGAGGCGGGCAAGGCCGCGCTGCGGTTCACCGGGGTGAGCGATTCCTGTGCCGACCGGCTCCGCCAGCTCACCATCGATCCCTGGATCTACGCCAACTCCTGACGCTCGAATTTCCCGGCTCAATGCATGGAGCTCGGACGAGACGAGGCCACGGCGTGGGCGACGTGCTTCCAGGCACCGGGCGATCCCTCCCGGATCCTGATCCTGCATCTGCTGGCCACATCCCGCCGGCCGACGTGCGCTTCGTACTCGTCGGACCACGCCATGGGGACGGCTTTCACAGCGCCATCATTCGCGCCCGCAAGCTGCTCGCCCGGGTCTGATCCACCTCTTCCGGGGGGTGGGAGGGTCAGCTCAGCAGTTCGTCGACCAGCTGCCCGAGGTCCGGCGCCACATGGTCAGGCGCGGGGTCGCCGGGGACTTCGTCCTCCCCGGTCACACCGCTGAACACGAGGGCGAACGTCACGCCGAGGCGACCCGCCATCGCGCCGTCGGTCGACGGGCGGTCGCCCACGAGGATCGCGCCCTCGACGTCGTCACCGAGCCGGGACCGCACCAGGTCGGCCATGGGCTCGTAGGGCTTGCCGGCGACCTCGGCCTCGACGCCGGCCGCCACCGCGACCGCGGCGAGCAGCGCCCCGCCACCCGGAACCGGGCCGTCGGGCGTCGGATACGTGGGGTCGTCGTTGGTGCCGATCAGGCGGGCGCCGGCGGCGACAGCCTTGTAGGCGGCGCACAGACGGTCGTAGTCGAACTCACGGTGGTAGCCCACCACGACCGCGTCGGCGTCCCCTTCGGTCACGGTCTCGACGCCGCGACGCTCCAGCGCCTCCTGCACCCCGACGCCCGCGCACACCAGGGCGGTGCTGCCGGGCTCCAGCATCTCCGCGGAGGCGAGCGCCGACGACGCGATTTCGTCCTCCTCGGCCTCGACGTCCATGTCGGCCAGGCTGCCGAGGATGTGGTCGACCGGGCGAGAGGAGTTGTTGGTGAGGAACAGGATCCGGTGCCCGGCCTCACGCAGGCGGGTCACCGCCTCGGCCGACCCGGGCACCGAGTCGCCCCCCAGCCACATGACACCGTCGAGATCGAGGATCCAGGCCATGCGCACGTTGTACCAGTGCTCGGGGTCCGACACGAAGCGGCGTCGCCCGGAAGGGGTCGTCACGGCGATCATGGTCAGACATGAGTGGCCGCAACGCCCGAGGTAGGGAGACGGCGAAGAACCCAGTCAGCCCAATGACGAGTCCGCCCGAGCCGAGGACCAGGCGAGAAGGTCGGAGACGCGCCGACCCCCGCAGACCCGGTGTCCGACGACGACGCCCAGGCAGCCGAGTAGCCGCCGAGGACCGCGTTCGCCCGCCCGTCTCGGTTGGCGAACGCGCCTTGCCATTGTCATAGGCCGCGGCTAGGATACGAACACCAGTTCGTATCGGGAGGACGGTCCCTCCCCTGTGCCAGTCAGCCATGCCGGGGGAGCGCCCGCATGTGCGACACGCTGTTGGAGCTACGAGCGGGTGTGAGTCGCTACGCCGGCGCGTTCGACCCGTCCCTGCTCTCGGGTGACCAGGCGGCCGGAGCGGTCGAGGCCGCCACCGCCATCGAGGCCATGGTCGGCACCCTCAAGGCCAAGGCCGCCGCTCGGGTGGCCGAGACCCGGGCCTGGAAGGGCGTCGGTGAGCGCTCGGCTGCCTCCCATCTGGCCCGCGCAACCGGCAGCACCGTCGGGCAGGCGACCGAGACCGCCGCCATCGCCGATGCCGCCACCGCCGATCCATCCTCGGAGGTCCGCCTGGTGGCCAAGGCCAAGGACACGTCGCTGGCCGAGCTGCGCCAAGAGTGCGCCAAGACCAAGGCGGCGGCGTGTGCCGACCCCGAGGCCCGCCGTCGCCAGATCCACGACCGGCGCTTCCTGCGCGACTGGACCGATTCCGAGGGCGCCTGGCACCTCCACATGCGCAACAACCCCGAGGTGGGTGCCGAGCTCATGGCCGCCCTGGGCCCGATCCGCGACCGGCTGTTCAACGCCGCCCGGCTCGAGGCACGACGCGAGCCGCTGGAGGCCTACGCCGCCGACGCCCTCCGCCGCCCGACCGGGGGCATGATCCGCCGAGCGCGGCCGACCGGCAGTGAGCGCTTGCAGCGGCCGCTCGTCAGATGGCGGGAACAAGGCATGTGCACAAGGCCGTCCCAGATCCCGGATGAGAACTTAGGCCGCAAGCACGGGCGGCGGGGTGGGCAGGGCCTCGAGGGTCGGGGCCGCAGCCGATTGGCCGCGCGCCGACCTGGCCAGCGCTACGCGCCGGCCTCGACGAGGCGGGCGGTGGCCCGGCGGCCGGGGAGCTTCACCACCTCGATGGCGTTCGGGAGCTGGTGCTTGATGGTGTTGTCGTGGGTGACGACCAGGACCTGGCGGAAGCGACCGCGGAGCCGTTCGAGGGCGAGGAGCATGCGCTCCTTGCGCTCGTCGTCGAGCGGGCCAAAGACCTCGTCGAGCACCAGCAGGCCCACCGCGCCGCCCGACTGGAAGCGGACGTGCTCGCTGATCGCGACGCGCAGGGCCAGGTTGGCCAGGTCGGTCTCCGAACCCGAGAAACGGCTCATGCCGTATAGCACGCCGGCGTCTCGCACCTTGATCTCGTAGGTCTCGGGATCGACCTCGAGGCGGTCGTACTCGTTGTCGGTGAGCTCGCCGAACAGGTCGGCGGCCTGGATCGAGAGCCGGGGGCCGACCGCCGCCACCTGGGTGTTGCGGAAGCCGTGCAGCAGCTCGCCCACCCGGGACAGGTGCCGAGCCTCTTCGCCGAGCTCGGAGAGTTGGGCGTGCTGCTCGGTGCCCTCGGCCAGGCGCTGCGCCTCCCCCTGGGCACGTGTCTGGGCTTCGGCCGCAGCCAGGCGGGCCGTCTGGGCACGGGCCGCGGCCTCCTCGGCGTCGAGGCGCGCCTTGTGCAGCGCGGCGCGAGCCTCGGCCAGCTCGCCGGGGCGGAACCCCACCGAGGCGATCTTCTCCTCGATGGTCGTGAGCCGGTCCTCGTGCTCGGCCACCAGGAGACGTTCGACGTCGAGCTCGCCGGCCGCCTGCGGCCGGCGTTCCAAACGACCGCGGAGCTGCAGGCACTCGTCGGCCGCCCGCCGGCGCCGCTCGACCTCGGCCACCAGTGCCACCCGTTCCTCGACGGTGGCCGGGCGCCCCAGGTTCGCCTCGGCGTCGGCCAGCGCCTGACTGGCCCGCTCCTGCTCGGCCACCGCCTTCTGGTGGACCTCCCATGCCCCTCGCGCATTCCGGAGCGCCCGTGTGCCCTCGGTGGCCCGACGACTGGCATCGGTGGCCTCCGCCGCCAATCGCGAGCGGTCGGCATCGAGGGCCGCCAGCCGAGCCTCGGCCTCGCCGAGCTCGGTCGCCCGATGGGCCTGCACGTCGGCGAAGGCGTCGCCCAGGGACTGCCCGCACAGCGGACAGTCGGCCTCGCCCGTGAGATCGGCGGCCCGGGCCAAGGTCTGACGGGCCCGCTCGAGCTCGGCGACGGCAGCCTCACGGCGCCCGTTGACGACAGCCAGCCCGGCGCGGGCCGCCTCGGCCGCCAGCCGCGCCGCCTCGGTGCCCTCCTCGTCGGGCGGCTCGGGCGCCGGTGGCACGGTGGCGGCGTCGACCACCGCGTGGGCGGCTACGACCGCCTCGACCAGACGGAGCTGGGCCTCGGCCTCCCGCCAGCCTTCGGCTTCGGGCTCGAGCGTCTCCAGCCGGACGACAGCCCGGTCGAGCTCGGCCAGCTCGGTCGTGAGGCGAACCACCGTGTTGGCCGACCGGTCGCGCTCAGCCCGTACCGACCGGGCCTCGGCCGTCAACAGCTCGTGCTCCTGGCGCAGCACGTCGAGCTCGTCGACTCGGGCGGTGGCCGCCTCCCGGCGGGCCGTGAGGGTGGCGACTTCGACCTCATGCTCAGCCGCGGCCTTGGCGGCGGCCGCCGCCACCTGCTCCGACTCTTCGACCTGGCGGCGAAGTTGGTCGAGGTCGGGGAGCATCGAGCGCAACCGGTCGTACTGCGCCTGAGCCGAGCGGGCGTCGCGACGAGCGTTGTCGCGGGCGGCGTCGAGCGGGGTGATGCCGAGGAGCTGGAGCACCAGCCGCTTGCGCTCGTGCGGTGGCTGGGTACTGAACGCCGATAGCTGCTTCTGCTCGGCGAACACCGACGCCCGGAACGCCGTGTCGTCCATGCCCAACACGGAGTGGACGTAGCGGGTGGTGTCGCGCGCGCCCTCGGACACCTGATAGCCGTCGGCGTGAGCCGACGCCCGCACGGTGGAGTTGGTCCCGGTGACGACGCGGCGCACCAGGTAGAGGTGGCCCTCGTGCTCGAACTCGACCTCGGCCACGCAGTCGGCGTTGACCTGGGCGGTGCGTACCTCGGTGTGGGCGGTGCGGGTACGGCCGTAGAGGGCGAAGCGGATGCCCTCGACCAGCGTCGACTTGCCTCCGCCGTTGGGGCCGAAGATGCCCACCAGGCCGGGTGGCAGCTCGAGGTCGAGAGGATCCTCGTACACCCGGTAGTTGCGGAGGTAGAGGCGCGTGAGCCTCATCAGTCGACGGCCTCGTCCACAGCCCGGCACAGGTACTCGTGGCCCAGGTCACGGATGCGGTCGCGGTCGAAGGTTCCCAGGTCGGTCTGGTCGTCGATGTAGCGGGCCCAACGGGAGGGCATGGCACCGAGCTCGGGGAGCTGGACCTCGCTCGTGGTGTTGGCGAACGTCGGCTGGATCTTGAGGAACAGGGCGTTGCCCGCCACCTCGCGGATGGCCTCGGCGTCGAGCATGCGGTAGGCCTCGGGGTCGACGCCGTCGAGGTATAGGCGGGCCACCGCTCCGTCGGGCACCGACGAGGCCCGCTCGAGAACGAGGGCACCGACCTCCGACGGCGAGAGGCCGAGGGCGTGCACGGGCTCCAGCGTGACGAGGGGGCGCTGGCCGCCGAGAGGGACGTGGGTGTATTCGCCGGTGTCGGTGTCGAGCACCATGATGCCCTTGGCCACTTCGGGGTCGTCGGCGAAGGAGAACGTGTCGGTGGAGCCGGCGTACCAGATGCCCTTGGCCACCTTGGTGTGGAAGTGGTAGTGGCCGAGGAGTACGAGGTCCGACCGCAGCAGGCCGGCGTCGACCTCGATCTCGTTGATGTCGGAGTGATGGGGCTCGACCTGGGGCACGCGGGGATGGGTGAGCAGGACGTTGGTGCGGTCGAGGCTGCGGTTGCGGTCGGCCTCGGCCAGGGCCTCCAGGGCACCGTTGACGGTCAGGGTCTGGGGCACGGCGTGCACCACCAGGCCCGGAAGCTCGAAACGCTCGTAGCCCATGCGGTGGGCGAAGTGGAACTCGCGGAACGTGTCGGCCAATGCCGAGTAGGGGCTGCCGGTGCCCGGAAGCCGGGGCGTGTCGTGGTTGCCGGTGATGATCACAGCGGGGATCCCGTGCTCGCGGATCCGGGTGAGCGCCTGCTGGGCCACCCGGAACGACCGGTAGGTGGGCCGCGGGTGGTCGAAGATGTCGCCCAGCCACACGATCAGGTCGGGCTGCTGGGCGAGCGCGAGGTCGACGGCCCGCCGGAACGACTCCTCGAAGTCGAGCTCCCGCTGGTTGACCCCGTTGGCGGCGGTGAAGGCGTAGTACGACCTTCCGAGGTGGGCGTCTCCCAGCGCGGCGATCTTCATCAGTCGACCATCGCCGCCACGTTGGGCGGAGCGGTGGGACGGGGTGCCGGGGGGGACGGGCACGACCGGACCACGTCGGCGTAGAGGTGGACCTTGGCCGGAACCGCGAACGGGGCCTCGAGGTTGGCCAGGAGGCACTCGCCGGGCATGAGCGTCTGGATCTCGGGACCGAGAGCGCTGATGTCCTGCTTCGACGACGACCGCAGGATCGTGCGGTCCTTGTCGTCGGCCAGGCCGAGGATGAAGAAGGTGTTGAACTGGCTGAGCAGCTCGTCGTCGAGCAGCTTCGGCTGCTGGGTGATGGCGCACAGGCCCACCTTGAACTTCCGCCCCTCGCGGGCCACCCGGGGAAACACGTTGGACTCCCGGTCCTTCTGCGCGCCGAGCACCCGCTGCGCTTCCTCGAGCACGACCGCCACCACCGGGAGCCGCTGATGGGCGTCGGGGTCGTCGAGATAGGCGGCCGACCACTCGTCCATGACCCGGCGGGTGAGGAAGGATGCGACCAGCACCTCTTCGGTGGAGCCCAGACCGCTGACGTCGATCAGGACGACCTTGCCCTCGCGCAGGTCGCGGAGCACCGCTCCGCCCACCGACACGTGGGCGTCGGCCGCCACGCACGGGAGCTCGACGATGCGACGAGCTCGCCGGTGCACGACCTGGAGGGTGTTGAGCGCCACCCGCCCGGACAGCTCGACGTCACGGAACCCGGGCAGGTCGTCGACCTGGGCGAACTGGAGGAGCCACGCCAGCCCCTCGCCCGACGAAGTAGCACCGGAGGAGTAGTTCCGCTCCAGCTCGAAAAGGGCCTCCTCCTGGGGACGGCTCCACTCGTAGGCGGTTCGCAGGTCGTCGACGGTGAGCTCCGAGAGGCCGACACGCAGGCTCGAGGCGCCGGGGAGCGAGCGGGCCGCGTAGGTGCGGAGGCGCTCGCCGGCCCAGGGGTGGCGCGCCAACTCGGAGCGGTACTCGCCGTGGGGGTCGACGAGCAGGAGGCCGTAGCGGCCCTGGGCCCGGAGCACGCCGGCGGCCAGGACCTTCATCAGGTTCGACTTGCCCATGCCGGTGGTGGCGAAGACGCCCACGTGGCTGGCCAGGCTCGATCCGGGGATGCCCACCTCGACGTCGACCAGGGTCTCCCCGCTGCGGAGCCGGCCCACCGGCAGATCGCCCATCCGCGACCGCAGGAAGGCGAAGTCGGCCGGCTCCGGAGCCACGACGCGGGAGAACTGGGTGGGCAGGCTCTTGGGCTTGCGGAACTCGGTGCCCTCCAGGCTCTCCGACAGATAGCCGAGGCACCGGCAGCTGGCGACGCGGTAGGTGCGGCGGCCCTGCTCGTAGAGCTGGTGGGCGCCGGGGTCGCCGCGGGAGTCGTCGGTGAGGAGGGTGCCGGCCACCCGCTCCGCCCACCCGGGCTCGCGGTGCTCGGTGCCGTAGGTGACGTCGACCACCCGGAACAGGTAGCGCCGCCCGTTGACCTCGTCGATCGCCACCAGCAACTCGCCGATGAACAGGTCTTCGTCGGGCTCGGCCCGGAACACGCCCTCGAGGACGTTCTTCCCGAACAGTCTTCCCCGGCTGCGGGTGCCGGGGTCGGATGCGCCGCCCGACGTCACGCCCGCTCCATGAGGGCATGGCGGTCGGCGAAGGCCCGCTCCCGCACGTCGAGAGGCACACCGGCGACGTCGAAGCACTCGTCGACCCGCAGCCACAGGTCGTGGCGGACCCATGGCGGGCAGGCGGCGAGGCGGTCGGCGACCGTGAGCGGGTACGGGTAGCCGGGAAACGCAGCGTCGTCGCAGAGCGCCGACAGCGCGCCAAGGGCGGGCTCGGGGTCGACCTCGGCCGGAAGGTCGACACGGAACGAAAAACGGGCGTCGGGGTCGAGGCGGGCGGCCACCACCGCCAGGCCGTAGCCCACGTCGGGGCGGGTGCGGGCGACCGGCGCCCACCAGAGGGACCGTTGCCCCAGCGCCTCCGCCTCGCGCTCGAGCTGGCCGAGCAGGGGTGCCCCTCCCCGCGCCAGTGACGACCGCTTGGTGACGCCGGCAAGGACGACACCCCGTTGGGCAGCCCGGGCCAGCAGGTCGGCCAGGTACGACGAGGGGATGCGCCAGTCTGGCTGGAGGTCGCCGTCGACGAGCACGAGGGCACCGCGATCGGCCTCCTCCACCGAGCGCTCGACCGCCTCCCACTCCCAACGGTCTCGCAGGAGGTTGGCGTCGACAGAGGTGTGGGCAGGCAGCTCGAGGCCCAACGAGGCCCGGGCCCGGCGGCCCTCGTCGCCGCCCAGGAGGTGGGCGTGCAACTCGCCCTCCTCCTCCACCACGCAGGCGCCGTCGCGGAACCGCACCCGCGATGCCCGTACGACGAGTAGCTGGAGGCATCGGGCATCGGCCACCAGCGCCTGGCCGCCGTCGACCGCCCAGACGTCGGCCGGAGCGACCGTTCGCGCCAGGGGACGCAGCCGCACCTCGGCCTCGAACTCGAGGCCCACGCCCGTCGCGTCGCCGAGCGCGCCGCCGCCCACGGTGAGCAGGGAGGCCAGGCGGTCCGCCGCGGCTTCGAGAGTCGATGCCATCCCTCAAGCATCCCAAGCGGGTGTGACAGTTACAAGCCTGTCATTCTTCCGCTCGCACCAGTGCCCCGCGCCACCCCCCTCTCTCGGCTCAGACGACCTCGGACGTCTCGCTGTCCGAGCGGTGGTCGGCATAGAGGTCGGCCGGTGACTTGCCCGAGTACTCGTCGTCGAAGCTCCAGTCCGGCTGCTTGTCGCGGTGCTCCTCGTCGAGGGTGGCCGTTCCGTCGGAGACGTCGACCAGCTCGGCGATCAACTCGGGCTCCACCGGCTCGCGGCCCGGTACGAGCCGGGCCGCCACGTCGTCGCCGAAGCGTTCGAGGATGCTGCCGGCGACCGCCTGGTGCTGGAGAGCCAGGTAGCAGCGGGCCCCGTCCCCGACCGTGGTCGAGCGCTTCTCGATCTCTTCGAGGTCGCGCTCGCCGCCCTCCCCCCGGCAGAGCTTGGCCCACAGGTCGGCGAGGGTCAGCCCGTCCTGCTTGCAGGGCGTGCACTGTCCACACGACTCGACGGCCAGAAAGCGCGAGGCGCCGGCGGCCACTGCGGTCATGTCGACGCTGTCGTCGAAGACGATGAAGCCCCCCGACCCGAGCCCGCTGCCCGCCTCGCTCATCGCCTCGTAGGTGAGGGGCGTGTCGAGGAGGTCGGCGCTCAGGAGCCCGGTGGCGACACCGGACATGACCGCCTTGATGTTGCGACCCGGCAGGGCCCCGCCGCCGATCTCCTCGACAACCTCGCGCAGCGGCGTGCCCATCATCACCTCGCCCACGCCGGGACGGCGCACGCGACCGGTGACCGTGCAGACGATCGTGCCCGGCGACTTCTCGGTCCCTTCCGTGCGGAACCACGCCGCGCCCCGGGCGATGATGGCGGGGACGTTGGCCAGCGTCTCGACGTTGTCGACCAACGCCGGGGGTGCCTCGGAGTCGCCCTCGGGCCCGGCCATCTCGACCTTTGCCGACAGGCCACTGCCGGATTCGGCGTCGGCGGCGGTGTCGACCATCTCGGTCACCCCGCGGCGGAACGGCGGGGCGATGCGGGGAAACGGCTTGCGGCCGGCGATGGTCTCGAGCAGCGCCGTCTCCTCGCCGTAGAGGTACTCCCCCGGGCCCTCGAACACCGCCATCTCCACGCCCTCGGCCCAGCCGGCGGCCTCGAGCTCGACGATCACCGCTCGCAACCGCTCGACCTCGGTCCGGAACGACTGCTTCAGCGCGAAGACCACCTGGGAGGAACCGACGGCGCGGGCCGCGATCAGGGCTCCTTCGACCACTGAGTACGGGTCCATCCGCAGGATGGTGCGATCCTTGAAGGTGCCGGGCTCTCCCTCGGCGCCGTTCACGACAACCGACGTCGCGATGCTGGACGAGCGGTTCTCCGCCACCGTCCGCCACTTGGTACCGGTGGGGAAACCGGCCCCGCCCCGTCCCCGCAGGCCCGACGCCTCGATCTCGGCGATCAGAGTGTCGGGATCGGTCGCCTTCGCCGCCTGGATCCCCTTGCCTCCGCCCCGGTCGACGTGGTGCTCGAGGCTGGTCACGGGCTGGGGCGGGAGGACACGGTGCACGATCGTCATGGTGGGAGATTCTTCCCGCTCGGGCGCCTCGGGGGAAACCCGGTGACCGCGGCGCCGACGAGGATCCAGTTCGGGCCTCCGCCCTATTGGGAACAAGGCGGCCAGGGAAAGGAGTCCCCATGGCCGATCTCAGCGCCCTCGTCGACCGGTTGCTCGCGCCGCGCGTGGAGGCACTCGTCCGACAAGCCGTCGCCGACCACGAGGCCCGCTGCCGGCACGAGGCCGACGACCCGCTCACCCGGGTGCTGGTGCACGGCGACGAGGCGCGCCTCCACGTGGCATCGACGGCGATCGTGAACAACGCCCTGTTCAACCTCTCCGGTGGCCACGTGACCGTGGGCGAGCACGCCTTCTTCGGCCACAACGTGTCGGTCCTCACCGGCACCCACGACGTGAAGGAGTTCGGCGCCGAACGCCAGAAGGCCATCGTGGGCGAGGGCCGCGACGTCGTGATCGGCGAGGGCGTCTGGATCGCCAGCAACGCCACCGTGGTCGGGCCGTGCACCATCGGTGACCATGCGGTGGTCGGCGCCTGCTCGTTGGTTCAGCGCGACGTCGAGCCGTACACCATCGTCGCCGGGCTCCCGGCCAGGGAGATCAGGCGCATCGACCGACCGAACGGTGACGAGGACTCCGGCGGAGACGAGGCACGGTGAGAGTCGAGATAGGGGGAGGCGAGCGCCCGCACGCCGACTACCAGGTGCACACCGACGTCCTGGCCCTCCCCGGGATCGAGGTGATCTGCCGGCTCGACCGCCTGCCGTTCGGTGACGGCTCGGTCACCGCGCTACGGGCCAACCACGTGCTCGAGCACCAGAGCTACGAGCTGGTCGAGCCCACGCTCCGCGAATGGGCCCGGGTCCTGCGTCCCGGCGCTCGCGCGTGCATCGGCGTCCCCGACGCCCGCCTCCTCGCCGAGCAGTGGGCCGACGGGCGATTGAGCACCCAGGAGGCCAATTACTGGATGCTCGGCGGTCACTCCGACCGTGCGGCCCACAGGGGCGTCGACGAGCGAGGGGTTCCGCTCTGGATCTGGAATGCCCACCACACCCTGTTCGACAGCGCCTGGATGAGCGAGCTGCTGTCGGCCACCGGGTTCGACGAGGTCGACGTCACCCCCTACGCCGAGCGCAACCTCCGCTTCCACGCCGTACGCGCCTGAGCCGTACGCCAACGGCCCGCCCCTCGGCTGGCGCGTCAGGCACGGAGGAGCTCGATGTGTGCCTCGTGACCGGGGCTATTGGCCAGGCGTCGATCGAAGGTGAGCAACGGGGCGTCGAGCACCTCCGCCAGGGCGACGTAAACCGCGTCGTAGGCAGTCATGTTGTCGCGCAAGTCCCAGACTCGGTCAACAAGCGGCTCGTGTGGATAGCGAGCGATGTCGAGATCGACGAGGTCTGCGAGGGCAGCAGCAGCGAGCTCAGGGGTGACGGACCCCCCTGCCCAGTACCGTCGGATGACCTGGGTCACCTCGACGGTGATCAGGTGAGGGGCGTGCAGTGACTCGCCGTCGTCGGCGATCCGGTCGGCGACGCCACCGCCGCCCTTGGTGTGCAGCAACAGCTCGAGGACGGCGGACGCGTCCAGGACGATCAACGCCGGTCTCGCTCCGCCCTCACCGCGTCAGCGGGAGGGACTCGAAGTCTCGCTCCCGGCCGGCTGGTGATGCGCTCGAGGACCTCAGTGCGCGTGGGTCGCTCCGCCGAGCGGCGCAGCTCCGCAAGGGCGTACTCCGACAGTGACATCCCCGCCATGGCGGCGCGGGCCTTCATGAGACGGTGCAGCTCGTCGGGCACGTTACGGATCTGGAGCATCTTCATGCAGATAGCATACTCACATGCGATATGCATGTACACCGCCTGTCGCCGCTACCCCTTCAACGCCTACAGGGGCTGCTCGCATGCTTGCCGATACGGCCGCCCTCCGGAATCGTTCTTCCGTGGATGTGCGTGTAAGCTCAGACGCTGGGGGACGGAACCACGTCCAGGTCCGCGACGTTCGGGACCCTCACAAGGTGTTCGTCGAGCTGAGTTCGAATGAGGCCCTCGATGAGGCCAAGGAGGTCTTCCACCAGACCGTCGCGTCGTGTTACGGACAGTGATCCTGAGGAATCCGCTCCGAGCCGACGACGATAGGGTGGTGTCATGGCCCGTAGCGCTTCGGATCTGCCGGCCGGCTCTGCCATCGTCGTGACGAACCCCGACGAGGACTGCTCTCCGCCGGCATTCCGTGCGCTCAAGGCCGCCGTCGACAGAAGACCGGCTGCGGCCGGCGGGTTGCCGCCGGCTGGGCCCGCCCAGCTCGAGGAAGGCTGAGCTCGGCCCGGAGAAGCGATCGTCTAGTCGTCGGAGTCGTCGGAGTCGTCGGAGTCGTCGTCGGAGTCGTCGTCGTCGGAGTCGTCGTCGTCGGAGTCGTCGGAGTCGTCGTCGTCGGAGTCGTCGGAGTCGTCGTCGTCGGAGTCGTCGTCGGCCACCCCCTCGACGTTCTCCTCGGCCTGTGTCCGGGCCGCGGAGATGCGCTCGCCCAGCTCGTCGAGCTTGGCGGGGTCGGGCGCACCGGAGCCCGAGTCGTCGTCGCCATCGGCGTCGTCGGCCCCGTCGCCGTCGACGTTGCCGGCGTCGGGCGGTTCGGCGTCGGAAGCCGCCGTGCGGTCCTCGTTGTCCTCGGGGTCCTCGCCGTCCGCGTCGGCCTGGTCGTCGGTTCCGGGAGTGTCGTTCACAACTAGCGTCCTACCCCCGAGTGGCCCCTGTTGTCACGCCGGCTGGCGAGCTTGTCCTCCGAGGCCCCGGGGGCGAACCCGTCGACCTCTGGCGCACATTCGTCTCCCACGGCCTCACGGAGCTGCCACCGATGAGCCTCGAGGCCGCCACGCAATCGCTCGAGATCACCCTGCCCCTCGATCGCCGGCGGGCTCGGACCGTCCGGGTAGAGCCGGCGTCCTTCGTCTGGACGAGGACCTTTCAGGCTTCTACGCCCTCGTCGCGGGCGACCCGGACCTGGAGTGGGTGGCCGCCGGCGCCGGGCGCATCGTGCGCAGCCCGACCGTGTTCGAGGACGTGGTCAAGACGCTGTGCACCACGAACTGCTCCTGGGGCGCGACCCAGCGGATGGTGGGAGCCCTGCTGGAGCACCTGGGCCGGCGGGCCCCGGGCTCCTGTCCGGCCGGGGCGGCTGGTCGGGCCTTCCCGACCCCCGATTGGGCGGGCCTGGCGTTCTGGTTGTACCTACGCTGACTGGGTGCCTCCTCCTGTGACCGGCGCGCCGAAGAGTCGGTGAACCCTGTGCTCAGGCGCTGAGCGTCCGCGGGTTCTTGGGCGGGCGGCCGCGGGGCCGCTTCATGGCCAGCACCTTGCCCTTGAAGAACAGGTGGCCGCCCCACACGCCGTAGGGCTCCCGGCGGGCCAGGGCGCCCTCGAGGCACTCCTGGCGCACCGGGCACTCGGTGCAGACGCCCTTGGCCCGGGCGATGTCGTCGAGCTGCTCCGAGAAAAAGAGCGCGACCAGGTCGCCCGTACCGTCGTTGCACAGCGCAACCGCTGCCGCCTCGGTCCTATCGTTCTCGAACCACTGCTCGGCCAACATGGCCAGTCCCCTCTCGTCTCTTCGTCGTCTGCGTCCGGGCAAAGCGAGAGGCCGCCGGTTGAACCGGCGGCCTCGGGGCCTTCCTCGGAGTTCGCTGTCAGCGACTAGCTGCTGCAGCTCCTTCCTTGGCCCCTTGGCCGCACAAACACGTGGCCGGTTACGGCGGACCGGTTCGGCATCTCGGCGATGAGCGTCCACGTGCACAGACGCGCGCGCCGGCCGAACTGGCCCTGCGGCTTGTCGGCGTACAACGCGGCTACGAACACGGAACCCTCTCTCGACTCGGCACGGGACGACGTGCGTCTGTATCGCACCACTTCCCGATGGCCCCGTCAACCGAATTTGTCGTGAACGTTTGGCGGCAGTGGGCTCCGGAGGCTGCCAGCATGGAGCCATGCCGATGCGGACCAACTGCAAGTACTACGAGAGCCGCACGTACGCGTCCGGCGAGACCGTGCGCAAGTGCGACCTCGACCTGGCCCCGGAGGCGCCCTGGAGGTGTCCCGATAACTGCCCGGCGTTCACCCTGCGCCTCGTCGACGTCGATTGGAAGCACGGCAGCCTCGTCGCCCCACCGCCTCCCGACGAGCCACCGGGGCTGGGCGAGCACGCGGCCAAGGTCCTCGACGAGGCCGAGGACATCATCAACGCCGCCGGACCGTCGATCCTGGCCGAGCTGGGCGAGGCCGAGGGCCGCCCCAGGTGGTGGGACCGGTGGCGGCGACGCCGGGGGCTCAGCTGAGGCGAGACAGGATCTCCCGCTCGTAGAACGCGAAGAACCCCTCCTGGTCGGAGCCGACCTGTGCACGTACACGTGGTCGAACCCGGCTGAAGCGAACTCGGCGATGGCCGCCAGGTGGCGTTCGGGGTCGGGCCCGCAGACGACCGCCTCGGCGACATCGGCCTCACCCACCAGCTCCGCCGCCGCCGCGAACTGCTCGGGACGAGACAGCTCCTGCAGGACGGGTCCGGGAAGGGCCCCGTTGGGCCACCATTCGTGGGCGACGCGCCGAGCCGTGCTTTCGTCCTCGGCCCAGCACACGTGCACCTGCCCGATCCGGGGCTTGCCCTGGCCCCCAGCGCCTTCGAACGCCTCGATGTTCGCGGCCGAGGGCGTCACGCCGACGAAGCCGTCGCCGATACGGCCGGCCAGGCGGGCGCTCAACTTGGCGCTTCCGGCCACCATGATCGGCGGAGGCTGATCGGGAAGAGAAAAGATGCGGGCGTCCTCCACGGTGAAGTGCGCACCCCGATGGGTGGTGTTCTTCCCCTCCCAGAGCCGGCGGATGACCTCGACCGCCTCTTCGAGCATCTCTCGACGCACGTCGATCCGGGGCCAGCCCTGGCCCACCACGTGCTCGTTCAGCCGCTCGCCGGCACCCACCCCGAGGAAGAAGCGGCCGGGCATCAGGGCGGCGGCGGTGGCCGCCGCCTGCGCGATCACGACGGGGTGGGTGCGGATGATCGGTGCCGTCACGCCCGTGCCGACGCGCAGTCGCTCGGTGGCCTGAGCGATGGCGCCGAGGACGCCCCAGACGAACGGGCTCTCGCCCTGACGCGGGGTCCAGGGGTGGAAGTGGTCGGAGATCACCGCCGACGGGAACCCGACCTCCTCGGCTCGGACCGCGTTCTCGACCAGCCGGGCGGGTGGGTGCTCTTCGCTCGACAGCCAGTACCCGACCTCCAGCGGCCGTCCGTCCTCAGCCATCGCCGTCATCTCCTTTGTCGTCCGCCGCCCGGTCGGAGCAGGCTTGCATGTCGTCCTTGGTCACCACGACCAGTTCGCCAGAAAACGTGGTCAGGAGCGCCCGGGTTGCCCTTGTCTCTCAGGTACGACGCCAGCTCCTCGCAGGGATGCTCGGCCGGAACGTGCTGGGCCCGGCCTGCACGACCGAGCCGACCGAGCAGGTCGGGACGTCCCTCCGGGCGACTGAGCCGGCACGCGGCCCGGGGACTGCGGTCTCACTGGTAGGCGATTCCCTTCGCCGGCGCCAGGGAGGAGGTGCGCCACCGGCTCGTGCGCGACCCGCCCTCCACCTGAGCGCGAGAGACGCCTCCCTGCGACCGCATGGTCAGACGGCGATGAGCGCCAGCGGCACGACGAACAGCACGGCGACGCACCCCGCGAGCCTGGCCGGGGAGCGCAGAGCCCCACGGGCGACGCCAAGGCAGAAGCGCCGGAGCAACGGATAGAGGAACGCGAGCAGCACGAGGGTCCAGGCCGTTACCGCGACGGTGACGGCGAGGACGACCCTGACGGCATCCTGGTTCCCGAGCAGGATCGCGGCCACGAGGGTGTCGACGAGCGTGGTGACGTTGGCACCGGCGATGTAGGGCAGCGTGTTGGCCCGCCGCAGCCGTCCGGTGGCGACGAGCGGCACGAGCACCGTCAACGACACGCTGACCGACAGCGTGAGCAGGGTGACGCCACAGCCCAGCAGGAACATGGGCCATTTCCTCGTGTACCAGGCGCCCGGCCGGTCCTCGAGCTGCTCGCCCCCCACGCTCGGCAGGACCTTGTCGAACAGACGGAAGCCGAGGAGCAGGACGGCCAGTCCCAACGGAAAGAGCATCCAACCGGGAGCAGCGTCCTGCGCCAGGTCGACCGCCCATCCGAAGGCGGCATCGGTAGCGGAGGAGATCGCCGGCGACGTGCCGATGTCGAGGCGGTCGAGCACGCCCCGGTCGAGCAGTACGTAGCCGAGGACCGAGGCCGGCACGTAGACGACCGCCGTCATCAGCAGCGACAGGATCCCGATCGAGATCGGGGCCCGACGCCCGCCGCTGGCCCGGTGCCGTAGGGCGTAGATCATGCCGACGACGAGGACCACGAAGGCGGCGCCCAAACGCGAGCCCATGAGCATGGTGAACGACTGGGTCCGGTCGATGGCCCCGCCGTCGAGCAGGGTCAGCGCCGACGCCGCGACCGGTGACCCGGACAGGACGATGCAGGCCCCGAGCCAACCGAGCCCCAGGGTGCTCCACGCGTTGTCGGTGAACACCGAGCCGGCGAGCGTGGGAATCAGCTCGGCCGCACCTTCCTTCATGAGCCCGAGGGCGGTGACGAACAGTCCTACTCCGAGAACGAGGTAGACGGCCCGGACCGGGAGGGGCGCCGGTCGGGTGGGGACGACGACGACGTCTTCGGGCGGGAGCTCCACGCCCTCGATGTGGACGGTCGCCCCCTCGTCTCCCACCGCCGTCCGCTCCACCGCCGTCCGCTCTTCTGAGTCGACCATTCCGATCAACCTAGTGGAGTCGATCCTCCGAGGTCGAACGCCGCGGCCAGCAGCTCGTACGAGCGACGGCGGGCGCGCAGGTCGTGGCACACCGTCACGATCGCGAGCTCGTCGGCCTCGAACTCGCCGGCCACACCCAAAAGATCTGCGTGTACCCGGTCGGGGGTCCCCACGAAGACCTTGGCCCGGCGCTGAGCGGCCCGGGCCCGCTCGAGACCGGTCCACGGATGGGCGGCGACCACCTCCGGCGGGAGGATCGGCGGTCGCCCTGCTCCCTCGGGGCCTAGGTGCCAGAGGTCGGCGGTCGAGGCCTGGCGACGGGCATCCTCGTCGGTGTCGGCGCACAGGGCGGCGACGGCCACGACGACTCTCGGCGCCGGGACCAGCCCGGGGCGGAAGCCCCGCCGGTAGGACGCAACGATCTGTGGTCCCCAGAAGGGCGTGATGAAGTGGGCGAACGCGAACGAGAGGCCGAGGTGGGCGGCGCAGGCACTGCTGTAGCTGCTCGACCCGAGAAGCCACACCTCGGGGCCGCCCGGCCCCTCGGGCATGGCCCGCGCACCGGCGAACACCCCGCCGTTGGCGTCGTCGTTCCCCGACACCAGGCCACAGAGGTCGGCCAGGTGCTCGGGGAACCGCTCCTCACCCGACGCCCCGCCGCTCGCCAGCAACGCCGCCTCCGTCGTGGCGTCGGCGCCCGCCGCCCGCCCAACGCCAAGGTCGATGCGGCCAGGGAAAAGCGCTTGCAGCGTTCGGAAGGTCTCGGCCACCTTGAGGGGGCTGTAGTACGGGAGCAGCACCCCACCGGAACCGACGCGGATGGTCGAGGTCGCCGAGCCCACCACCGCCGCCAGTACCTCGGGAGCGGTCCCGGCCAACGACGACGTGTTGTGGTGCTCCGCCAGCCAGTACCGGCGGTACCCGAGCGCCTCCGCGGCACGGGCCAGATCGACCGTCGCCTTCAGCGCCTCCGTCGCTGACATGCCCGCCGGCACCGGCGACTGGTCGACGATGCTGAGCGAGAGCACGATGCCATTCTTCCCGCCTGCGTCCGCCCGGGTTGCCTCCGGGGCTGGCGTTAGCGCCCGCCGCTGACTAGCGTTGACCCATCCTGGTTTCCCCAACACTCGCGTGGCGCGCCCGGGCAGGCATCGTATTCGTGACAGTGGTGCTGCTCGGTTCCGTGACCCAACAGACGGTCGCCGGCGGAGAGAGCCTCGACGACAAGCGGGCCGAGGCAGCGCGCCTGACGAGCGACCTCGAGGACCAGGCGACGCGCATCGTCGAGCTCGACCGCCGACACCGCCAGGCCCAGGCCAAGCTGGCCGACGTCGAGAACTCCGTCCGCCAGGCGGAGGACAGCGTCCGCTCCGCCGAGGCGCGCCAGGAGGAGGCCCGTCGCCGGTTGCGCGTGCAGGCCATCGACGCCTACGTGCGCGGCGGCAACTTCTCGTTCATCGGAAAGCTGCGGGCCGGTTCCGACGTCGTCCTCTACGACACCTACCGCAACGTGGCCGCCCGTTCGGAGCTCAACGTCCTCGAGGGCCTGCGGAGCGCCGAGGAGGATCTCGAGACTCGCCGCCGTGCGCTTCAGCTCGTATCCGGGAAGGCAAGGGCGGAGGCCGACGACGTCCGGTCGGATCGGACCGCTCTCGAGCGGGCCGCGGATGCACAGCGTGCCCGTGTCGCCCAGGTGAACGGGGAGCTCACCTCCCTGGTCGCCGCCGAGCAGAGCCGGCGAGCGACGGTCGCCGCCGAGGACGCGGCCGCGGCCCGCCAACTCCAGACGTTCTCGGCTAACAAGCCGGCGTCCGCGGCGAACACCTCCTCTGCGCCGAAGGCCTCCCCGGCGCCGAAGCCGCCTTCAAGCAACGTGTCGGGTGACCCCTGGGCCTGCATCCGCCAACTCGAATCCGGGAACAACTACTCCTCGCCGGGAGGCGGCGCCTACCAGATCCAGGACGCCACCTGGCAATCCCTCGGCTACACAGGGTCAGCCCAGGATGCTCCGCCAGAGGTGCAGGACGAGGCGGCTCGCAAGCTCCAGGCACGCTCCGGTTGGCGGCCCTGGACCGTGGCCCCGCGCTGCGGTCTCGTCTGACAAACGGGTCGCCTCCGGGGGGAACGTGGGGTGTCGTCTCCCGATCCCGCCCCCTGGCTTATCTGTGGTCCCCCGCGGCGTCAACGCTTTCGAACCGTCCGCGGCCCAGTCTTGCGACCGGATCTGGTCGTTGACGCCCGCGTCGGTCCCACGCCGAAGTACCCATCGGCAGCGCGGGCGGCGAGGGCGGTCAAGGGCGGGCCGAAGGCCCGGCCGGAGGGGCAGCCTTGACGGCCCGGACCAGTGGGTTCAGCACAATGGATCGGGAAGCCCCGCCAGGGCTTCTTGCCTGCGGTTGCTCGCTGGCGGTCCCCCTCTCCTCGGTGCGACGGTGTTCCGGTTGGTGCGGGCGTCCCTGCTCATCTCGGCGCTCGACGTCGATGACGCCGGCTGCAAGATGGCGTTCGGGGTGTCCCGACGAACGTGGTGCGACCGCTCGTTCTTGGTCGGCTGTCCAGCAGAGCTGGCAGCAACAGGGTTGCCGGGAGCTGGTCGCAGATCATCGATGGTTGGACGCCGCGCGGATGGCCGGAGGGGACGGGCGTTGTCAGGCGGCGGCCGCTGCCGTCAGAGGACCACACCGTGACGTCGAGGCCGGCGTGACGGACGGCGGCGTCGGAGCTGGTGAAGCGTTGGCAGTCGCCGAGCTCCTCCCAGATGGCGACGGCGAGAAGCGGCCCGAGCACCCGTAAGTCCAGCACATGGGCAGGCGGGATCCACGAGTCGGGTACCCGGCCGTCCACCAGCAGTGGCCGGAGATGGCGGGCGTCAGCCCGGTCGGTCTTGGCCCGGCTCTTCTTCCCGCGCAGAGCCGCTGTCTCCGCCGGCTCGGCCACGTGCGCCGTCACCCCTGCCCGCACGAGTTCTTCGACGACGTATCGCCAACCTGTGCAGCCCTCGAGTGCGAACGCCACCTCACCAACCCCGTGGAACCGCTCCAACCACACCCGCAACTGTCCACGGTTCGCAGGAGCGATCCTGCCGATGGTCACGGTCACCTCCAGTTGGAATGCCGGAGCGCCCAGTCAACCTGGTGCGCCCACATGCCATTTGGTGATATGGGCAACGGCGGCAGCGTTCGCCCCGGTATGGTTCGGGCATTGAATCTCGAACCTCGCTTCCTGCGGACCCGGCCAGTGCCGCACGGGCGCGCCGGTTCGTCCGCGAGACCCTGACGGCCTGGGAAGCGGGGGAGTTCGAGGAGTCGGCCGCTCTGCTGGTGAGCGAGCTGGTCACCAACGCCGTGCTCCACGCCCGCTCGTCCGCCGAGGTCACGATGCGACTGGGCAAAGGCGAGCTGTGGGTGGGCGTGTCGGATGAGAGCACCGGTGCCGCGGCCCGCAAGCGCTACGGGCCCGACGCCGAGACCGGCCGCGGGCTTCTCCTTGTCGAGCGCATCGCCACCGCATGGGGCAGCGAACCGTCAGGTGCGGGAAAACTGGTCTGGTTCCAGCTCGCCCCGGGAACCGGCGAGACCGCCATGGCGGGAGCCGAGGCCGATTTCGCCGCCGACCTGGCCGAGCTCGCCGGCGACCGCGCCGCCGGAGGCAGCGCGCCGCCTCCGCGCCCCCGTGGCACCCAGGCGCACAAGATTGAAGTGGCCGGGCCGGAGGCGCGTCACGACTCGCGCCGCCCCCGGGCCACCCGGGGCCCCGCCGGTCGCCGGGCGCCGGAGCGCACCGTGGAGCGGAAGCACGGCTGAGGTGACGTCGGCCCCGATGCCGTCGGCTTCTGCGACTGGTTCCCTGAGCGAGTTCTCGGCGCAGATCGACGGCCGCCCACCGGCGTGCTGGCCCGAGTACCGCGCCGGCAGGGTCACCCCAGCCTGAGTCTCCCGGGCTCATCAGAAGGCGCCGAACGCTCCCGGCACCTGCGGCGCTTCGGATCTACGCGGCGCCCACCCGCCGGGTCAGCTCGTCGAAGTAGTCGTCGAAGTAGCGCTGGATATCATTGAGGGCGAACTCCGGGAGGATCGACGTCGCCGGCTCCCGCTCGAGAAGGAACGCCATCGATTCCCGCACCAACAGGTCGGGGTCGACGTCGGCCAGGCCCAGGTCATCGACCATCGCCGCCGGCACCGCGACCCGGTGGGTCGTGGTCACGTCGCCTTTCCGGAGCTGAACTCCGAAGTGGCGATCGTCGAGAGGTGTCACCGTGATCTCGCTCATGAAACCTCCCAGTTCGACTCTCCCCTTCCCGCCCCGGGCCCGAGGCCGGTGACCCACAGCCGCCGGTGCGGAATGGTCTGCGGCACTTCAGGTCGTCTCGTAGCCGTCGTTGTCGGAGGGCGCCGCCAGCGCCTGATCCAGGGCGTCGGCCTCGGGAACCTCGGCGCCGAGACGGAGCGGTTCGGGATCCTCGACCTCGCTCGTGATCGGAAGGCGCTGCTCGACGACGTCGGCCTCATTGGCGTCGGGCGGCAGAGACTCGCCCGGTTCGAAATCGAGGGTCATGGCCAACCGTACCCCGGTCCCCGTGGGGCTCCATCCGACGGCCCGGGGGGCTGACGGCATCGGCCCCGGCAGCGCATCATGTCGGCCATGACGACCTACGTGGCCCTCCTTCGCGGGATCAACCTCGGCCCCCACAAGCGGATCGCCATGGGCGAATTGCGCAAGGCCCTCGAGTCCCTGGGGTACGGCGACGTCGAGACGTACCTCCAGAGCGGCAACGCCATCTTCACCGCCCGCAAAGGTGCGGCCGCCGTCGGACATGAGATCGAGACCGAGGTGAGGAGCCGGTTCGGGCACGAGGTCAAGGTGCTCGTCCGGACGCCGGAAGAGCTGGCCGTCGTCGTCGACGGCAACCCGTTCCCCGAGGCGACGAGCGAGCCGACCAAGGTTCATGTCGCGTTCCTGTCGGCCGCGCCCGCGCCGGACCGGATGGCCGCGCTCGACATGGCCAAGCACCAGCCCGACGAGCTCTGCGTAGGTGACGGGGTGATCTATCTCCGTTACCCAGACGGGGCGGGACGAACGAAGCTCACCAACGACCTACTCGAGCGCCGCCTCGGGGTGACGGCGACCTCCCGCAACTGGAACACCGTCACCGCGCTGCTCGACCGGTCGACCGGGAGCGCGACCTGACCAGTCCTGCGGCCGGAGCACCACCTTGATGGCGCCGTCGTGCTTCTTCTGGAAAATCTCGTACCCGTGGGCCGCCTGGTCGAGGGAAAGGCGCCCGCGAACCATCTCCGGGCCAGGTCGACGGCCACGACGGACCCGGTGGGCCCCCCCGCCTCGGCCGCCGGGAACAGCAGCGCCCCACGACCGGCGGCGACATCGAGTACCCGCTCGCCGGGCTGGAGGTCGGCCAGCGCCACCAGCCGGTGGCCGAAGCGGGCGAACAACGGTATGACCGTGTCGTATGTGGCGGCGGCCCGACCGAACAGACCCGCCAGCATCTGCTCGGTGACCCCCTCGGTTCCCAAGTCGGTCAGTATCGTCGGCATCGCCCGACCGGTCCATCGAGTGCGGCGCACTGAGCGCGCCCGACGGAGGTACATGACGAGCTACGAGCGACGCGTGGTGATCACCGGAATGGGTGCGGTTACGCCCGTCGGCCACGACGTCGCCCATACGTGGGCGGCGATGATCGAGAGTCGGTCGGGCGTGGGGCCCATCCGGTCGTTCGACGCGTCCGGCCTCCCCGTGCGCATCGCCGCCGAGGTGAAGGACTTCTCCCCCTCGGAGCACTTCGGCGTGCGAGATGCCCGACGGATCGACCGCTTCGCCCAGCTCGGGCTGGTCGCGGCCCACCAGGCCCTGGCCCAGAGCGGCCTCGATGTGGCCGACCGTCCGGAGCGCGTCGGCGTGGTGTTCGGGTCGGGCCTGGGGGGGCTCTCGACGCTCGTCGACCAGGTGGGCGTGCTGGCCGAGCGAGGCCCCGGCCGGGTGAGCCCCTTCCTGGTGCCGATGATGATCCCCAACATGGTGGCCGGCCAGATCGCCATCGAGTCAGGGGCCCGAGGGCCCACATCGTGCCCGGTTACCGCCTGCGCGGCGTCGGCCAACGCCATCGGCGAGGGGGCCGACCTCATCCGGCTGGGCCGGGCCGACTCAGTCGTGGCCGGCGGCTCCGACGCCACCATCATGCCCATCTGCGTGGCCGCCTTCTCGCAGATGAAGGCCCTTTCCACCCGCAACGACGACCCCGAAGGCGCATCACGCCCCTTCGATGCAGCACGCGACGGTTTCGTGCTGGGCGAGGGCGGAGCGGCGATCGTGATGGAGGAGCGGGGCCATGCCCTCGCCCGGGGCGCCACCGTCCTGGCCGAGTTGGCCGGATGGGGCTCGAGCTCCGACGCCCACCATCTCACCGCCCCCGATCCCGCCGGCGCAGGGGCGGCGGCGGCCATGCGATCGGCGCTCGACGACGCGAGCGTGCCGGCGGGTGCCATCGCCTACGTGAACGCCCACGGGACGTCGACCCAGCTGAACGACCGCACCGAGGCCTTGGCCGTCCGGGAGGTCGTGGGCACGGGCGCGGCCATGTCGTCGACCAAGTCGGTGACCGGTCACCTGCTCGGGGCCGCTGGTGCGGCAGAGGCGGTGGCCTGTGTCCAGGTACTGTGCACGGGACTGATCCCGCCCACTGCCAACCTTGGGCGTCCCGACCCCGACTGCGGCCTCGACATGGTGACCGGGGAGGCTCGGGAGGCGAAGATGGACGTGGTCCTCTCCAACAGCTTCGGCTTCGGCGGCCACAACGTCACCCTGGTGTTGCGCCGGGCGTGAGCCGAGCGGGTGGCGCTTGTGCGAAGGGCCGCCTCAGGAACCCGTTGAAGGCCGTGCCGGCCGTGTTGCGGCGTCGCCGGACGGTATGACCCGCCGGCCTCTGCGCCCATCAGCGGGAGAAGCGGCCGGCTGCGTGTCGGCGCCGGCGCGACCCGTGGTGGCCAGGCTGAGCACCGACGCGTACCGGTCGCGGTACTTCTCGATCATGGCACTGAGGCGGTCGAGGCTCGCCGCCCAGCTGGCCAGTACGGCGCGGCCCTCGGCCGTTAGCTCGTAGGTCCGTCGAGCAGGGCCGGTCTCCGACGCGTCCCACGCCGAGACCACCCAACCGGAGTCCTCCAGGCGTCGGAGGGTCTGGTAGAGCGGGCCCGGCCCTCCCCAGTCGAAGCCGAACGGTTTGAGCCGCTCCACCAGGTCGTAGCCGTGGCCTGGTCGCTCGGCCAGCAGCAACAACACGCAAGGGCGAAGAAGCGCCCGCGGGCGGGACGGATCATCGTCGAGTCTGGCCATGTTCGCCCTCGCCGTAGGGAGGCCCGCTCCTATGGGTAGTTGTCTAGACTCTATAGCACTCGAGCATCGAGGAGCCGCCAGGTAGCCGGTCAGATGCGGGTGCTTGACCTGGCCCCTGGGGCCAGGTCGTATGGTCAACCGGAAGGAAGGACATCGGTGGACGAGATCGTCGAACAGCTACAGCTCCCGAACGTGCTCGTGGCCCCGTTCCTGCTGCTCCTCCTGGCGGAGAACCCGGGCCACGGCTACCAGCTCGTCGAGCGCCTGAAGGAGGTGGGCTTCACCGAGGGGAGGGCCGGTTCGCTCTACCGCGAGTTGCGGCGGTTGGAGGACGCCGGGCTGGTTACGTCGCACTGGGAGGCGTCCCAGACGCGGGGGCCGGCGCGCCGCGTGTACGACCTGACGACCGCCGGCCGGAGATCCCTGCGGGCCTGCGTCACCGGCGCCGAGGGCCTCACCCACACGCTGGCCGAGTTCTCCGACCGGGCCGAGTCGGTCGGTCGGCGTCGGGCCAACCGCCGGCGCCGTCCGCTCCACTACGCGCTGCCCGTCGCGCGCTCTTGACGACCGGCTGAACGGCACCGGCTCAAGAACGACCCGGAGCGGCTCGGCAACCTTCGCCGTCAGGTCGCCTCGCATTGGGTGACGACGTCGCCGGCGTCGATCTGGCAGACGTCGCCGGCGACGTGCTCACCCCCGACGGATGCGTCGTCGGCCACGCCGTCGACGGTATTGAGGAGGTCGTCGCCCGGCCCGGCGGAGAGGCGGTCGAGGTCGGTGCCGCCGTAGAGCTCGTCGTTGCCGTTCCCGCCGCCGAGGCTGTCGTTGCCGGCGCCGCCGAAGACGCGTTCGTCGCCGTCGCCTCCGATGATCTCGTCGTCGCCACCCGAGCCGAAGATGATCTCGTAGCCCCCCAGGGCGGCGATGCGGTCACGACCCTCGGACCCGCAGATGACGTCCGGCTCCGGGGTGCCGGCGATGTCACCGCGCGTGATCTGCCGCGCAGCGCCTGCGGCCCGACGTGGTGCTGATGGACGTCCGGATGCCGACCATGGACGGCCTCGAGGCCACCCGCCTCCTGGCCGGCCCCGATGTGGCGGAGCCAATGCGGGTGCTCGTGGTCACGACCTTCGACCTCGACGAATACGTCTACGACGCACTGCACGCCGGGGCCAGCGGCTTCCTCCTCAAAGACGTGGGTCGCGAGGTATTGGTGCACGCCGTCCGCGTCGTCGCCGCGGGCGAGGCCCTGCTGGCGCCTTCAGTGACGCGCCGCCTGATCGCCGAATTCGCCCGTCAGCGTCCGCCGCTCCCGCCCTCGGCCGCCCATCTCGACTCACTCACCAGCCCGCGAGCGAGAGGTCCTCCAACTGGTGGCACGCGGGCTCAGCAACGCCGAGATCGCCAGAACCTTGATCGTGGGTGAGGCAACGGTGAAGTCTCACGTCGCCCACCTCCTCATGAAAGCTCCACATCCGCGACCGCATCCAGGCGGTGATCCTCGCCTACGAGGTTGGCCTGGTCAGCCACCGGTCGGGATGAACCGCCGGGCCCAGAGAGGGCAACGGGTCAGTCCTTCGACGGCCCGTCGGAGCCGAACGGAGCCCGAGGCGCCTCCACGTCGGATCGGGTGAGCGGGTCGTTCACCTCCTTGTCGTCGTCGGTTTCCGAGGACGTCTCGGCGGGCTGGTCGCCCTGTTCACGCTCTCCGGGTTCGGTCATGGTGAACTCCTTGGACGTCGGGTCGTCGTCGGTGTCGCGATACTCTTGATCACCGTCGCGAGCGAGCGTAGAGCCTGTCTCGCACGTTGCGTGCAATACGGGAGGGCAGGGCGCGCCGAAGACCGGGGGTGAGCGACGACGGAGGCGCGGACCTCCGTAGATCTTCCGGGACGGCACTGGCGCTCGCCGGCTTCCTGCTCGCCGCCGGACTTGCTCACTTCGCCTTCCCGCAGCCCTACCAACGGATCGTCCCCCGCCTCCTCGACGACCCGGCGCTCTGGGTCCGGTTGAGCGGCGTGGCCGAGATCGGCTGCGCGGCACTCGTCGCCCACCGACGGACCCGCCGACTGGGCGCCCACGCCGCCATCGTCCTGTTCGTCGTCGTCTTCCCGGCCAATGTCCAGATGGCACTGGACGGGGGGATTCCCGGCAAGCCCTTTCCGTGGGGCTCTCCCGTGGTCGCCTGGCTCCGGCTGCCACTGCAGGTCCCACTCGTGCTGTGGGCCTGGCGGGTCGCTTCCGGCAACGCCCCCACTCAGGGCAGGACGGTGAGCTCGACCGAGCCCTCCGCCGGGCCGCCGTAGGGATTCTCGAGGTGGCCGGTCCGGCTGTCCCGGCACTGCGGATAGGGCCCGTACGAGACCGTCGTGGTCACGTTGCCGGGCAAGGCCATCCGCTGCCGGAGATCCTCGCTGATAGCAGCGCACGCGCCAGCGTCTCGACCGCTGCACCCTCCGTCTCGTGCACATCACCGAGGATCCGGTAGGCACCCCGCACGCCGCGAGGGAGCAGGACTCGGAACACCTCGTCGAAGTCGCTGCCGTCGTCCAGCGATTCGCTCATCACCTCTCAATCGTCGTCGAGCCGATTCGGATGACAGGGTTCGATTTCGTCGCCCGGCCCTGCCGTTGATCACCCTGTTCTGGTGGAGGGGCTGGCCTACGCTCGAGCGTCGTGAGCGGGAGAGCGACCGGGATCGGGCGGCGGACATCGGGTCGGCGCTCGCGGCCCTTGTCGGGACTGCGGTGGCCGGCGCCCTGTGGCTCGCATTGGCGTTCCGGAGCATGAAGCTCCGGGACGACGGCAGCCCGGACTACGTCGGCCTCTACCGGTGGACGGGCGAACAGGTTCGAACCCGCGCACGGGCGGTGGCGTTCGTGGTGGTTCTGGCGTGCACGGTCGTCGTGGCAAACCTTTTCGTCTCAGGCTGGGGGGCCGAACAACATGTCGATGAAGCGTTCGGCGGTGGGCTGGGGCTCGTGGTTGGCCAGGCCCGGTTGCTCGTTGGCCTCGATGATCTGGTAGTCGGGGGCGTCGACGGCCGGAACCATGAGGTCGAGCCCCAGCACCGGGATGCCGATGGCCTCCGCCGCGGCCACGGCGACGGCGGCCAGATGGGGGTGCAGCTCGTGGGTGACGTCGTGGATGGTGCCACCGGTGTGGAGATTGGCCGTGCGCCGTACCGCCAGTACGGTCCCCTCGGGAAGGACGCTGTCGAGCTCGAACCCTGCGGCCCGAACCACCTCGGCGGTCCTCTTGTCTAGGGGAACGCGCGACGCGCCGTCGGTGGCCTCGGAGCGTGACCGGTCGAGCGCCTCCACCAGCTCGGCCACGGTGTGCACACCGGTGCCGGCCACGGTCGGGGGCCGACGTACCGCAGCGGCCACCACTTCCCCGTCTATGACGACGATGCGCAGGTCCTCCCCCTCGCAGCGCTGCTCGAGCAGCACCTCCCGGCAGACAGCGCTGGCCTCCTTCAACGCCGGGGCCAACTCCTCGGGATCGACGACCCCGACGGTCACGCCGTGGCCCCCCTCGCCCCGGGCGGGCTTGACCACGATGTCCTTGCACTGGGCGAGGAAATCGAGGTCGTCGTCATCGAAGGTGGCGATCCGCCCGGGGGGAAGACATAACCCGGCCGCCTGCAGCACCCGACGGGTCTGGACCTTGTGGTCGCAGCGCCGGAAGGCCACCGCGTTCGTCACCTCGGACAGCGACTCCACGGTGGTCACCCGGCGTCCGTCGAGGGACAGGACCAGCTCGCCGATGTCGGCGTCGAGCACCTCCACGTGGATGCCCCGGCGGAGGGCCTCGTCGACGATGATCCGCGAGTAGCGGTTGAGGCCCTCGTAGCCCTCCGGCGGCGTGGCCCCGTAAGCCCCGCCGTCAGGCCCGCCCGTCACGCCAGAAGGCGTCGGCGGCGTCGGCCGCGTCTTCGGCTCACGCGGCAGCGGTGGTGGGCGAGGGACTGGCGGCGAGCTTCTCCTGTGCGGATGCCCCCTCCGCCAGTTGGCCACGGGTGGCCTCCTCGACCAGCCAGCCGAACAGCTCGGCGTGCCCCGGCTCGGCGGGAAGCAGCTCAGGGTGCCATTGAACCCCGAGCACCCGGCACGAACCGGCCCCCTCGACGGCCTCGATGGTGCCGTCCTCGGCCCACGCCACGGCCAGGAGGCCGTCGCCGGGCCGGTCGACCGCCTGGTGGTGCAAGGTGTTCACCCCGACCCGGCCCAGGCCGGTGACGGCGTGAAGGCGGCTCCCGGGCAGCACCTCGACGGCGTGGACGGTCTCGGCGAACCGCTCGCGCGCGCAGTGCTCCTGGTCGGTGACGTCCGGCAAGTGGGCAACGAGCGTGCCGCCCATGGCCACGTTGAGCACCTGGGACCCCCGGCATATGCCCAGCATCGGGAGTCCCCGTTCGAGGCCGTTGCGGGCGAGCGCCAGCTCGTAGGCGTCGCGGCCGGCATCGACGCCGGCCGCGTGGGGCGATTGGGGGGCCCCGTAACGGGCCGGGTCGACGTCGCCCCCACCGGTGAAGAAGATTCCGTCGAGGCACGCGGCGACCGTGGCGATCTCGGCGGGATCGAGCACCGGGAGGAGGAACGGCACGCCGCCGGCCTGCACGATGGCGGTGACGTACGCCCGCTCGAGCGCCTCCATGAACCGATCCTCGTGAAGACTCGGCGAGGTCGTCAACCCGATTCGGGGCTTCATGACCCGACGATACGCCTTTCCTGTTTCCTACACGTTTCCGGCAGGGAAACTCCTGTGTTTCGACGGATCCCGGCCGTCATCTGACGCCGTGTGTCTGGAGCCAGAGCTCCAGGAGGCCTATCTCCCACAACCTGTTGTACCGAAGGGTGGTCAGCTCGTTCGGGCTGTCGAGGAGGTGCCGCACGTGCTCGGGACGGAACAGCCCGCGGTCGGCTGCCGCAGGGCTCATCAGGGCGTCCCGGAGAAGCTCGACGTAGGGGCCCTCGAGATGGACCAGCGGGGGCACCGGGAAGTACCCCTTGGGCCGGTCGACGAGCTCGGCGGGAAGGACCTCTCGGGCCACGTCTTTGAGGATGCCCTTCCCGCCACCCCCGATCTTCAGCTCCGAAGGGCAGGCGGCGGCCAGCTCGACCAGCTCGTGGTCGAGGAACGGGACGCGCGCCTCGAGCCCCCACGCCATGGTCGTGTTGTCGACGCGCTTCACCGGGTCCTCGACGAGCATCACGTGGGTGTCGAGGCGCAGCGCCCGCTCGACGGCCGAGGGGGCGCCGTCCTGGCCGAAGTGGCGCCGGACGAAGTCGAGGCTCACGTCGACCTCGGCCAGGTACTCAGGGCTCACCGCATCGGCGACGGCCGCGTGGTCACGGTCGAAGAAGGCGGTGGCGTACTCGTCGACGCCGTCGCCCGTGACCGCGGCCAGGCCCTGGTACCAGTGGTAGCCGGCGAAGACCTCGTCGGCGCCCTGTCCCGACTGCACGACCTTGAGGTGCCGCGACACCTCCTGCGACAGGAGGTAGAACGCGACCACGTCGTGGCTCACCATGGGCTCGCTCATGGCCGCCACCGTCGGCTCGACCGCGGTCAGCACCTCCACGGTCGGCACCCGGAACCGGTGATGGTCGGTCTCGAACCGCTGGGCGACCAGGTCCGACCACCGGAACTCGTCGCCCTCCTCGTCTCCGATGGTCTCGAAGCCGATGCTGAACGTCGCCAGGTCGTCCTGGCCTCGTTCCCGGAGCAGCGCCACGATGAGACTGGAGTCCAGGCCGCCGGAGAGCAGCACGCCGACCGGCACGTCGGCCACCAGGCGGCGCTCGACCGCGATCCGCAGCTTGTCGGCCACGGCTGCCCTCCAGTCCTCCGGCGAAGCCCCCCTCAGGGCGCAATCGGGGTAGCGGGTCGGCTGCCAGTACCGGACCTGGCGGCGCCGGCCGTCGGGCTCCACCACCAACAGCGTGGCCGGAGGCAGCTTGGAGACGCCGTTGAGGATCGTGCGAGGAGCGGGCACGACGGCATGGAAGGTGAGGTACTGGTGCAGGGCGACCGGATCGATGCTGCCGTCGACCTCGCCGGTGGAGACCAGCGCCGGCAGGGTCGAGGCGAAGCGGAGCCACCCGGGACCCTCGGCCAGGTAGAGCGGCTTGACGCCGAGACGGTCGCGCGCCAGCACCGCTCGGTCGGTGTCGCGTTCGACGATGCAGAAGGCGAACATCCCGACGAGCCGGTCGACCACCTTCTCGCCCCAGCAGTGGTAGCCCTTCAGCAGCACCTCGGTGTCGCTGTTCGAGAAGAAGCGGTATCCGGCCGACTCGAGCTCATGCCGAAGCTCGCGGTGGTTGTAGATGCAGCCGTTGAAGACGACGGCCAGGCCGAGCGCGAGGTCGACCATCGGCTGGTCGCCCCGCCGGGACAGGTCGATGATGGCGAGGCGGCGGTGGCCCAGGGCCGCGGGGCCCGAGACCCAGAGACCGGTGCCGTCGGGCCCGCGCGACGCCTGGTGCTCGGCCATCCGCGCCACGAGGTCGGCCCGGACCGGCTTCCCGTCGAAGCGCAACTCACCGCTGATGCCGCACACGTCGTCTCCTCGTTTTGGGCATCGGTCGCGCCGCCACGACGGCGACCCATCGAACGTACCCGAGGGCCCGGGCCCGTCCCCGGCTCCACGATGACGGGACCGTTAACCTCCGGGTGCGACATGCGCCGACCGTGTGACGCTGGAGGGCAAGTACAGCGTCACACGCATGAGGCTTCGACGGAGAGGCATCGCATCCGATGGACGACAGCACGGAGGCCGGGGCAGTCGGGGATGCCGGCCCGACGGCGACGCTGGCCCTCCCTACCGAAGCGCGTTCGCAGCGCCGCCAGCGGCGCCCTTCCGGTGCTCCACCCCCGCTTCCCCGCAAGCTCGGCACGAGCGGCAAGGTCTGGCTGGCTGTCGGCGCCGTGGCTCTCGTCAACATCGTCTGGGTCCCCTTCGTCGGACAACCGCGGGCTATGGCCCGGTTCGAGACGGCGGTGCTGGCCAATATCGCCGACCTCCGGGCCGGATGGCTCACCACGTTCCTCGACGGCCTCAACACCACCGGGTCCCGCTGGGCACCGACGGTGCTTGGTTGGGCGACGATCCTCGTCCTTGCCGCCCTGCGCCGGTGGCGCCACCTGTTCGTGTTCCTCGCCAGCATGGCGATCCTGGGCCTTGTCGGCGGGATCATCTACGGAAACGTCGCCCGGGCCCGTCCGGTCGGGGTCGACATCATCGGCCACTGGGGCGGGTTCACGATGCCGTCGCCGCCGGTGGCGGCACTGACGACGATCCTCCTCGGGATGGCCTACTCGCTGGTGGTGGCCGGGCGCCCGAGACAACTGGCGAAGCTGGGCGTCATCGTCGTCATGGGGGTCTTCGCCGGCGCCCGGCTGTACCTGGGCGTCGACCATCCCTCCGACATCGTCTACGGGGTCGTCCTCGGGGTCGCCATCCCACTCCTCGCCTTCCGGCTGTTCGCCCCCAACGAGGTGTTCCCCGTCGCCTACGGCCGGGGCAAGAAGGCCCACCTCGACGTGACCGGCGAGCGGGGCGATGCCATCCGCAGCGCCATCGAGAAGCAGCTGGGGCTCACCGTGCTCGACGTGGAGCCCGTGGGGCTGGCCGCGTCGGGCGGCTCTACACCCCTCCGCTTGTGCGTGGCCGGCGAACCCAACACCTCCGTGTTCGCCAAGCTCTACGCCAAGAGCCACATGCGGGCCGACCGCTGGTACAAGCTCGGCCGCACGATCCTCTACGGGGCCTTGGAGGACGAGGCTCCGTTCAACACCGTCCGGCGACTCGTGGAGTACGAGGACTACGCGCTACGGGTGCTCCGAGACGTCGGCATCCCCACCGCCGCGGCATACGGAGTCGTCGAGATCACGCCCGAGCAGGAGTACCTGCTGGTCACCTCGTTCATCGAGGGCGCCAGCGAGATCGGCGACGCCGATGTCGACGAGGCGGTGATCGACGCAGGGTTGGCCATCGTCCGCAAGCTCTGGGACGCCGGGCTGGCCCATCGCGACATCAAGCCCGCCAACCTCCTGGTGCGCAACTCCAAGGTGTACCTGATCGACCCGTTCTTCGTGCAGGTCCGACCGTCGCCGTGGCGCCAGGCCGTCGACCTCGCCAACATGATGCTGGTACTCGCCGTGCGGTCCGACCCCGACGTTGTCTACCGAAGGGCGCTCGAGCTGTTCACGCCGGACGAGATCGCCGAGGCCTTCGCCGCTACCCGCGGGGTGGCCAGCCCCACCCAGCTCCGCGCCGCAGTGAAACGCGACGGTCGCGACCTCCTGGCCGACTTCCGCCGCCTCGCCCCTGACCGCCGGCCGATCGCCATCCAGCGGTGGAATGCCCGACGCCTTCTTCTCACGACCGCCGCGGTGGTCGTGAGCCTCTTCGCCTTCCAGCAGACGGTGCAGTTCCTGGCGCCGGTGCAGGAGCTGCCCATCGAGAAGTCGCCGGAGTGTGGCACCGGTAGCACGCTGGTGCTGATCAGCCAGGCCGTACCGTCGGCGAGCCGCGTACCCTGCATCGGACTGCTGCCCGCAGGATGGTCGTTCGACGTGGCGAACATCCGTGACGGACGGGGCCGCTTCGCCCTGCGCTCCGACCTCTCCGGCGGTCGGGCGGTGGTCGTGACGCTGACGGAGAGATGCGATCTGTCCAACGCCCGGGAGATCTCCACCGACGAGGGCATGCCCAGGTTCGAGCACGCCGTGGGCACCCAGCTCCGCCCCCCGCTCATCCGCAGCTACGTGTTTCCGGGAGGCTGCGTCACGTACCGGTTCTCCCCCGAGGCGGGCTCGTTCCCGACACAGGTGATCGAGGCGGAGAGCGGCCTCACGTTCATCCCGAGGGCAGATCTGGTGGAGCACGTGAGGAGCGACGTCGGGCTGTCGCTCTGCGGCCGGGACGCACCACCGTGCCTGCCCTAACGGGGCGAGGCCCCGAGGTGACGGGTCGAAGCCAGGGTCGCCAGATCGCCCTGGGCATAGCCGGGGTGGCCATGAGCGCACTGCCGGTGCGGCGCGGGGGTCTAGGCCGTCGCGAGGCCCGCACGTTCCGGGCGGTGAACGGCCTGCCCGAGTGGCTGTTCCCTCCCACATGGGTCCTCATGCAGCTCGGCAACTTCAACGCCGCGCCGGCGGCGGCTGTGGTCGCCTGGTCGACCGGAAGGCCGCGTCTCGCCGTCCGACTCCTCGAGGCGGGTACGGCCACGTGGGTCCTCGCCAAGGTCACCAAGCGGGTCGCCCGGCGGGGCCGCCCGGCGTCGTTCCTCCCCGACATTCACCACCGCGGGAAGGAGGCGAAGGGGCTCGGCTATCTCTCGGGTCACTCGGGCGTTTCGATGGCGCTGGCCGCGACCGCGCTTCCCCACGTCGGCACCCGGGCACGCCCGGTCGTCGTTGCGTTGGTTCCCGTGGTCGGGTTGGCACGGCTGTACGTCGGCGCCCACCTGCCGCTCGACGTGGTCGGCGGTGCCGCTCTCGGGCTCGCGGTGAGTGGTGCCCTCTCGCTCCAGGACCCGGGGCGCTAGTAAGCGGCATCCTCCTCGGCCTCGCCCGGCGGCTCGGCGACAACCGGACGCCCGATGAGCAACCTTACGACTCCGCCGGCCGCAACTCCCAGCGCCGCCCCACCGACAATGTCGAGGGGGAGGTGAGCGCCGACGTAGACGCGGCCGATCCACACGCAAGAGACGAGGATGACCGCCACCGAGCGCGCCGGGCGGCTCAGCCAGGGCCAGGCCACGACCAGCAGCGCGGCGACCACGGCCGCATGGCCCGACACGAAGCCGAGCCCCTTGCCGGCGGCGCCGTGGATGTTCACGTCGGCGAGGAGCCGGAACGGTCGTCCCCGGGTCACGATCCGCTTCACGACCTTGGCCAGCCCGTAGGTGAGCAACCCGCCGAGCAGCAGTCCCCCGGCTAGACGGCGGCGCCGGGCCACGAAGGCGGCGAGGGCGGCCAACGGCACTACCAGGAAGTTGCCGAGCTGCATGAAGACCCACAGCGGCTCGTAGAGCAGCGAGGGGAGGTCGTTGACGGGCCGGAAGAAGCCTTCCTCGACACCCGACACGGTCCTCTCGTCGACCGGCAGGGCACTCAGCGCGAGCACCAGCAACCCGCCCAGCACGAGCAGGGCGTCGACCGGGTAGCGGGTGACCCGGGCCTTCATCGCCACGCCGGTCCCCTCCGCCTCGGTCACGGGCTGGTCGACCCAGATCTTCATGTGGCTCCGGTGGCTCCGGCCGGGACAGGGGGGGCGCCTGCCAATGGCGGTGCCGAGTCGTGCCAGGACGTGTTCCGCCGCCAGAACACATAGGTCGCCAGGCCGAACGGGATGGGCAGGACGTAGGTCAAGATCCGGAAGACGAGCACCGCCGCGACCACGTCGGGCTTGTCGCCTCCGGCGGTGGTGAGCCCGGTGATGAGCCCGAGCTCGACGATCCCGAGCCCGCCGGGCGTCAGGGGGATGGCCGTCAGGAGGCGAACGAACGCGAAGACGGCGAGGGCCTCGATCCAGCTCACCTTGTCGTTCGCGACGCCGACGTTTCGCAGCGTCACGAGGAGCACGGCGAACAACGAGAGATGGCTGACGACAGTCGCGAGCGTGAGCCGCAGCCACGCCTTCTCCACCAGCGTGATGGTGCGGGCCCTGAACTTGGAGGTGGCGTCGTCCCATCCCGTGGCCGGCCCCTTGCCGACGATGCGGCGGAGCTTCGACACGAAGCGCGCCGCGACGTTACCGGCCTTGCGGGCGAACTCCTCGCTGCGCAGCATGAGAGCGAAGACGGCGGCGGCGGCGACAAGCGCTCCGATACCGACGAGCCCAGCCGTCACGCGCGAGGCGCTGGCTTCGCCCTGCAGCGCCAGCAAAGCCAGGGCGAGCACAGGCAGGCCCAACTTGGCGAAGTTGTTCCACAGGCCCGAGACCACGACCGACAGCGTGCTGCGCGACTTCGAGAACCCCCAAGAGCCCAACATCAGGTACGTGATGCCCACCGCGATCGCGCTCCCTGCGGGCACCGTGTTGGAGACCGCGGTCGACGCCTCGGTGACGACCATGGCCTGGGGGATCCGCAGGCCGGGAGTAGCGGCGGTCATGACGAACCAGTACGTCATGAGATTCCAGGCAGCCAACAGGCCGAGGGTCACGACCTCGATCCAGGTCATGTTCGATATCGCCGCCCACACTTCGGAGAAGTCGGCGATCTGGGGCAGGACGTAGAAGAAGATGGCGCCGACCAGGGCCGCCGACAGGCCGAACCGCACCAGCTTTCCCGTGGTGAGACGGCGCGCCCGGCCGGGGCGGTCCCCTTCGTCCTCAGGCCCCGCTGCCTGGCTCACAGCCAACAGTCTCCGCCGAACAGCAGGGGATCGCAATGGGTGGAACCGCATGAGCGGAGGGCGCTACTCGATAATGTCGATCGGGCGAACGCCATGTCCGATTACCGCCAGCCAGGCGACGCCGGGCGTGTGATGCTGGGCAGGTGCTCGACCAGGAACGGTGCTACCGGGCTGTGCTCAGCAGGGACCGTCGGTTCGACGGCTGGTTCTACACGGCCGTCGCCACGACGGGGATCTACTGCCGCCCGAGCTGCCCGGCCACGACACCGAAACGGACCAACGTCAGCTTCTACCCTTCGGCGGCCGCAGCTCACGGTGCCGGCTTCCGCGCCTGCAAGCGCTGCCGGCCCGACGCCGCACCTGGCTCCCCGGAATGGAACGCCCGGGCCGACCTCGTGGGACGGGCGATGCGCCTGATCGCCGATGGGACCGTGGACCGCGAAGGCGTCAGGGGGCTGGCCCACCGACTCAGCTACAGCGAGCGTCATTTGAACCGCCTCCTCCTTTCCGAGGTCGGTGCCGGGCCGATCTCACTGGCCCGGGCCCAGCGGGCGCAGACAGCGCGCGTCCTGCTGGAGTCGACCGACCTCTCTGCGGCCGCGACCGCGTTCGCCGCCGGGTTCGCCAGCGTGCGCCAGTTCAACGACACCATTCGCGACGTGTTCGGGGTCACTCCCACCGAGTTGCGGGCCGCTGTCCGCCGGACCGACCGAGATCCGGCACCCGGCACGATAAGGCTCCGGCTGGCCTACAGGGAGCCGTTCGCCTCCACTGAGCTGTTCCGATTCCTCTCGATCCGGGCGGTAGCCGGCGTGGAGGCCGGAAACGCCACCTCGTACTGCGCCACCCTGACGCTGCCTCGGGGGACTGGCACCGTCCGGCTCGAAGCCGACGATGGCCACGTCCGCTGCACCCTTCGCCTCGACGACCTTCGCGACCTCGGCTCGGCTGTCGCCCGGAGCCGTCGGCTCCTCGACCTCGACTCCGACCCGATCGCGGTCGATGGTCAGCTCGGCGCCGACCCGGTCCTGGGTGCGCTCGTCACCGCTCGACCGGGTCTGCGGATGCCGGGATGCATCGACGGGGCCGAGCTGGCGCTGCGCGCCGTTCTCGGCCAGCAGGTGAGCGTCGCCGCGGCGCGCACCATTGCGGCCAGGCTCGTCCAGCGCTACGGCGATCCCGTCGTGTCGTCGGTCGACGGCCTGAGGCTCCGCTTCCCGGCGCCCGCCACCTTGGCCGAGGTCGACCCGGCGACGTTGCCCATGCCGAGGTCGCGGGCCGACACGATCGTCCGCCTGGCACGCGCCCTGGCCGACGGTCGCGTGGCTCTCGACCCGGGCGTCGATCGCGAGGAGGCGGGCGCCCGCCTGCTGTCACTACCGGGTATCGGTCCCTGGACGGTGGCCTACGTCCAGGCGCGCGCCCTCGGCGATCCCGACACCTTCCTGCCCACCGACCTTGGCGTCCGGCGGGCCCTCCGTTGTGTCGACCAGCGCGCCGGTGCGGGTGCGGCCCACGAGCTCGCCCAGCGGTGGCGACCCTGGCGGTCCTATGCACTGCACCACCTGTGGGCGTCGCTCGACGCCCCGGTCCCCACGGAGGTCTCCAAGTGATGGTCATCACCCGTTCGATGCCGAGTCCGATCGGCGATCTGCTGCTCGTCGGTGACGGCGAGCGCCTGCACGGGCTCTACATGACCAACCACCGTCGTGCTCCTGCGCTCGTCGGGGCCACAGTCGACGATGCTGCGTTCACCGACTCCGTCCACCAGCTCGACGAGTGGTTCGCCGGCCGCCGCACGACATTCTCGGTGGCGACGGAACCTCGCGGGACGGTCTTTCAGCAACGGGTGTGGGACGTGCTCCTCGAGATTCCCTTCGGCAACACGATGACCTACGGCGAGGTAGCGACACGGGCGGGCGTGCCCGGCTCGGCCCGGGCGGTCGGGCATGCCGTGGGCCGAAACCCGCTGTCGATCGTCGTCCCGTGCCACCGGGTAATCGGGGCCAAGGGCGTGCTCACCGGATACGCCGGTGGCCTGGACAACAAGCGATGGCTCCTCCAGCACGAGCGGACCGCGGCGGCGCGCACCGGCAACATGATGTAACCGGATCGGCCTCGTCGTCGCCCTCTGCCCCCCACACCCCGGTGGCCGCTCGAGGCTCAGCTAGCGAACGAGCCGACCGCCACCGGCGCCGCGAACGCGCTGAGGTCGGCGAGGCGGGGATCGTTCGAGAAGACCTCGACCGTCGGTTCATCGAGAGCGAGGCGCTTCTTCAGCCGGTCGACGTCGACGTGCTGGTCCCAGAGCACGAACGTGGCGACAACACCGGTGCGGCCCGCCCGCGCAGTGCGCCCGGAACGGTGGACGTAGGACTTGTGGTCCTCGGGCGGGTCGTAGTGGACGACGACGTCGATGTCGTCGATGTGTATGCCGCGGGCGGCGATGTCGGTGGCGACCAGCATCTCGATGCGGCCCTTGTCGAACCCGCGAATCGCGGCTTCCCGGGCGGGTTGGGAGAGATCGCCGTGGATCGCCTTCACGCGGACGCCCTCACGATGGAGCTGCTCGGCGAGCCGGTCTGCGCCCCGCTTGGTCCGGGTGAAGACGATGGTGCGTTCGGCGCTACGGGCGATGGCCGCCGCGACACGGACACGGTCCATCTGATGCACGGCGAGGAACCGGTGGACCATGCCCTCGACGGTGTCCGAGTCGGACTGGACCTCGTGAAGGACGGGGTCGTCGAGGTGGTGCCGGACGAGGACGTCGACGGCGTGGTCGAGGGTCGCCGAGAAGAGCAGGGTCTGCGGACGCGACGTTCCGAGATGGCGCATGATCCAGTCGACCTGAGGGAGAAATCCCATGTCGGCCATCCGGTCCGCCTCGTCGATGACGACGGTGGTGACCTGTCCGAGCGACACCGAGTCGCGCCGCAGCAGGTCGATGAGACGCCCCGGGGTGGCGACAACGACCTCGACACCGCGGCGGAGCCGCAGGATGTCCGTATCGACCGACGTGCCGCCGTAGAGCGCGACGACACGGACGCCGACGGCCTCGCCGAGGGGTGCCAGCTCGGCGACCACCTGGCTGGCGAGCTCGCGGGTCGGCACGAGGATCAGGCCGTGCGGCTGTGAGTGGCGCGTGCTCGGCCGCGCGTTCTGGAGCAGCGGGAGGCCAAAGGCCAGCGTCTTGCCGGACCCCGTCTCCGCCTTGCCACACACATCGCGCCCTGCGAGGGCGTCGCCGATGGTGAGGGCTTGGATGGGAAAGGGCACGTCGATGCCCTGGCCGGCGAGCGCGGAGGCGAGCTCCTCGCGTACGCCGAGCTGTGCAAATGAGGTCAAGAACCTGTTCCTGTCGTCTGGAAGAGCCCGCCTCGGGCGACTCCTGGACGGAACGGCATGAGGATGGCCTGTGAAGGCGCGCCTTCACAGAGACGCGCGTCCTGAGTGTAGCCGCAGCCCTCGGCGGCATCGGGTTTCGCCGTTTGTCGTCCGTCTCCGGCGCCTGACGACGGTGATGCCCCGGTGGGGCCGTAAGTTAGGCCTGTCGGCTCCGCAGGGGAAGCCGGAAGGAGCCACGTTGATTTCCTCGCTCACCGTCGTCGCCGCCGAGAAGGCCACGAAGTTCGCCGACTTCGACGTCCCTGCCTGGACGTGGGCGGCGCTCGTCGCCTTCGTGGTCGTGCTCCTCGTCGGGGATCTCCTTCTCGTCCACCGCACTCCGCACGTCATCAGCATCCGGGCCGCCGCCATCGAGTCGGCGGTCTGGATCACGATCGGACTCTCGTTCTCCCTCGTGATGCTCTGGTGGCAGGGAGGCACGGCCGCCGGGGAGTACGTGGCCGGCTATCTGATCGAGAAGAGCCTGTCGGTCGACAACGTGTTCGTCTGGGCGGTTATCTTCACCTACTTCGGGGTCCCCCGGAAGTACCAGTTCCGGGTGCTCTTCTGGGGGATCTTCGGCGCCCTGGTGTTGCGCGCCATCTTCATCTTCGCCGGCGTCGCCTTGATCGAGTCGTTCGACTGGATCCTCTACATCTTCGGGGCGTTCCTCATCTACACCGCGTTCAAGATCGCCCGCCACGGCGGCGGAGAGGTCAATCCCGACCGCAACGTCGCTCTCCGGGTCGTGCGCAAGCTCGTGCCGTCAACCACCGAGTACTCCGGTCAGAAGCTCTTCACCAGGGAGAACGGGAAGCGGTTGGCGACGCCGTTGTTCGCCGTGCTCGTGCTGATCGAGACCACCGACGTGGTCTTCGCCGTCGACTCGATCCCGGCCATCCTCGCCGTGAGCCGCCAGGAGTTCACCGTGTTCGCCTCGAACGCCTTCGCCATCCTGGGGTTGCGGGCGCTGTACTTCTGCCTTGCGGGCATGGCCGGGAGGTTCCGCTACCTCAACACCGGTCTCGGCGTCGTCCTCGGGTTCGTGGGGGTCAAGATGCTGATCACCGACCTCTACCACTTCCCCACCTGGGCGAGCCTGGTGGTCATCGTCGTCGTGCTGACCGTCGCCATCGTGGCCTCCCTGCGGGCCGAACGGAAGGGCGACGAGTCCGAAGACGGCGGGCCCGAGGACGACGAGGAGACGGGACCGAAGGCGGCCGAGCAGGACGACGCTCCCTCCCACGGCTGACATGACGACGCCAGGGCCACGATTCCCGGAAAGGTTGGAGGCACGATGAGTCGACGGCGGGCCGCCGGGTACAACCCCCGCATGCCCCGAATCCTGATAGTGGCAACGATCTCCGTGCTGGTCGCCCTCACCGCTGTCCCGGCCGCGGCCCAGTCCGGCGACGTCCTGGCACGTGCCGTCGCCGGCCTGCGGTCGAACCCGGTGTACGTCGACTCCGCGGCCGAGAACGCCCGAGACGTCGACGTCAACCGCCTCCGCCGCCGTATCAGCGGTGCGAGCGGGCCGATCTTCGTCGCTGTCCTGCCGGCCGCAGCTACGGAGGAGGCCGGAGGCGATGCCAACCAGGTGGCGACCGAACTCGGGAGAGGCCTGAGGCGCAACGGCACCTACGCGGCCATGGCCGGAGACCGCTTCTCGGCCGCCAGCAGCACCCTTGACGCCGGCCGGGCGGGCGAGATCGCCGTCGCCGCGCGCGCCGCCCACCCGCCGGACGACGTCGAGGCAGTGCTCGCCGACTTCGTCGACCGGGTGGCAGCGGAGACCGGGTCTCCCACCGCCGGCAACGAGGCGCAGCCGTTCGAGGACGGCGACGGGGAGGGGAAGGGAGGCGGCCCGAACATCGCCCTGATCCTCGTTCTGCTAGCCGCCGCGGGCGGTGGGCTCTACTTCTGGCAGCGCAAGCGCCGGAACGACGAGGCGGCGCGGGAGGTCGAGGAGGCCGAGGACCGCAAGTTGCTCGAGGCCGAGCTCTCGGTGCTGGCCGACGACGTACTGTCACTCGAGCCTCAGGTCGCCCTCCACCCGGAGGCGGCCGACGACTATCAGGCCGCTGCCTCGCGTTTCCAGGTTGCCCAGGCTGCCCTCGCGAGCGCCGACGACCCGATCGACCTCGTGCGGGTCCGACGCGTGGTCGACGAGTCGAGGTACGCGATGAGCCGGGCCCGGGCGTTGGTACAAGGACGCGAGCCGCCGCCGCCGCCGCCCGACCTCGCCCGGCCCGGCCGGCGGGGCGAGCCTGCAGTCGACGTCGACGACGACGGTCGCCTGGGGTACGTCGGTTATGGCGGCCCCTTCTACGGCGGCGGCGGGTGGTTCGGCGGGGGCGGTGGCGGTCTTTTCACCGGCCTGTTCCTCGGCCAGATGCTCGGTGGGTGGGGCGGCGGTTGGGGCGGTGGCCACGACACCAACGTCTACGTGGAAGGTGACGGCGGTGGTGACGGCGGTGGGCACGGTGGCGACGGAGGGGACGGTGGAGGCGACTGGGGTGGTGGTGACTTCGGTGGGGGAGACTTCGGGGGCGGCGACTTCGGTGGGGGCGACTTCGGGGGCGGCGACTTCGGTGGGGGCGACTTCTGAGGCGGCGTCTCCTGAACGGCGGCCGGAGACCAGGCCGGCCGCCGGCCGTCCGTCGGGCGGTCGAGAGGCGGCTTCTCGACGCCCTCCTGGCGACGCTGGCGTGGGCCCTGGGGCGACGCCTCCGGTCGGCCCGGCGCAGAGCAGGAGCCGACGCAGGTGCCGACCCTTTCCGTGGGGGAGCCCTGCGGTCTCGCCGCACCTGGACCGGTCGCGCCACGATGCGCTTCTGAGCCGCCCCTGCTCGTCCGCCCCGACTGACCTACTCTGCGGTTCCGGCTGACCGGGGAGAGTGCGCCGGTGGAACGCATCCTGGTGGCAACGAACAGGTCGCCCACGGCCGCCCAGGTGCTGACCTGGGCGGTCGAGATGGCCGAGCGTTTCACCGCCGAGCTGATCGTCCTCCAGGTGCTCCCCGACAACGGTCAGGCCGAAGTCGATCAGGGTGCCATTGCTCGGGCCACCCAGGAGCTCGAGCGTGAGGTCGTCACGGTGGCCGGCCCGACGGCTCGCTGCCTCGTCGTAACCCATGACGACCCGGCCATGGCCATCGTCGAGATGGCTGCGACCGAGAAGGTCGACCTCGTGGTGGTCGGCAGCGTGGGCATGCGCGACCGGACCGAGTTCCTGTTGCACAACGTTCCCAACCGCATCTCCCACGCCGCCCCCTGCTCGGTGGTGATCGTGCAGACGACGGCGGTTCGCGACCCTTCCCCGCCAGGCGGAGGAGACGACGTCGACGACCGGTTGCTCGGACGCGCCACCCATGTGGGGGCGGTCTTCACCAAGCTGGGAATCCGGCACCTGTTCGGCGAGCCCGGCAGCACCGGCGGTCGCCACGGAGTGGACGACGGCCGCGATCGTGGTCGGGAAGAGGCTCGTCGCCTGCGCGACGCCCTGGAGGAGTTGGGGCCCACGTTCGCCAAGCTCGGCCAGGTGCTATCGACCCGTTCCGACCTGCTGCCGCCCGCGTTCGCAGAGGAGCTGGCGAGCCTCCAGGACGATGTCACGCCGCTTTCCGAGGCCGAGGTGGTGGCGGTGATGGAGGAGGAGCTCGGCGTCCCGTGGGAGGACGTGTTCGAGACCATCGACGCCCAACCTCTCGCCGCCGGCACGATTGCCCAGGTCCACCGGGCCACGCTCTCGGGAGGCCAGCGGGTGGTGCTCAAGGTGCAGCGGCCCACGGCCCGCGCCGACATCCTCACCGATCTCGCCCTCCTCGAGCGGTTCGCCGAGAAAGCACAGCGGCGGGAGAGCTTCCGCCAGGTGGCCGACGTGGCGGCGATCGTGGAACATCTGACCGCGTCTCTGCGCCGGGAGCTCGACTTCACCCGGGAGGCGGCCAACATCGAGCGGATCCGCCAGGTCCTGGCGCCGTTCGGGCGCCTCGACGTCCCCGGCGTCCACGACACGCTGTCCACCGGACGCCTCCTGGTCATGGAGGACATCCAGGGCGTGCCTGTCCGCCAGGCGCCCGAGGGGCCGGCGAGGCGCGACGCGGGACGCCAGCTCCTCGAGTCGTACTACCGCCAGATCCTCACGGAGGGCTTCTTTCACGCCGACCCCCATCCGGGGAACCTTCTCTGGTGGAACGACAAGCTGTACTTCCTCGACTGCGGAATGGTGGGCGAGGTCGGTCCCGAGGTGCGGGAGCTGTTGATGCTCCTGCTGCTGGCCTTCTGGCAACAGGACGCCCCGTTCCTCGCCGAGGTCCTGCTCATGCTGGGGGGCCACGCCGGTGACACCGATGTCGACCTGGCCACCCTGACCGCCGAACTGGCCGCTCTGATGGAGCACTACCGGCGGCTGCCTCTGCGCGACCTGCAGCTCGGCCCCGTCCTGCAGGAGATCTCGCAGGTCTCATTGCGGCACGCCATCCGGCTGCCGGCCTCGCTCCTGCTCACCGGTAAGGCCCTGGCCCAGGTGCAGCTGGCCACAGCCGAGCTCGATCCGACGCTCGACGTGCTCTCGGTCGCCGGCTCGTTCATCGTGCGGAGCACGCGTGAACGGGTCCGCCGGGGGCTCGACCCGACCCACCTGTTCTACGAGGCCCAGAAGCTGCAGGTCCGGTCGGTCAGGCTCATCGAGGCCGTCGAGCGGCTCGTGGGCGCCCGCCCCGGGCCGAAGTTGCAGGTCCAGTTCCGGGGCACGGAGCGCCTGGAGGAGACGGTCCGTCACGCCAGCCGCCACCTGGCGCTCGCCCTGACCGCAACCGGAGCGCTCGTCGGTGCGGCCATGACTGCCAACTCCCGCCTCCCCCGGTGGTTGCCCGGGGTCCTCGGCGGCGCCGGAGGTGCACTGACGACCGGCCTGGTGGCCGACCTCATCCGCACCGGCGGCCGCTAACCGCTACGAGCACACACCCGGGTCGACCTGCGGGCGCCGTGACAGCCGTCTCTCGGCGGGCGGCGTAGAGGGGCTGATGGCGGTGGTGCTGCCCGTCGAGCTCGTGAATCGTCGCCTCACGCCTACCCCTCGAGGTTTGCTGCATCCGTAGGGCTGTGAATCGGGCGGGAACGGCCCCGAATCACGACCCCACGAGCTCACGAAACTGGTCGGGGAAAGGAAGAGGTGTTGGTGTTTCGAGTCTGAGGAACCATGCCCACCGGCCCGGCGTGAGGACGCGCACATGGCGGGCACAGACAACTCGCTCAGGGTGGCCGCACCACCACCCTCAGCCAGCCTGGTCGGTCAAGGGTGCGCTAACGTCGAGTACGCGGGCGCCAACGAGAAGAGTCCCTGGGGGACTTCGGAGTAGCTGGGGCCAGTGGAAGTGGCGATGGAGTTCCGGGTGCTGGAACCGGTCGAAGTGGTGCGGGAGCAACGACCCGTGCCCCTCGGCGGGCCCAAGCAGCGGGCCCTCCTGGCCATGCTGGTGATACATGCCAACCAGGTCGTCTCCGTCGACCGTCTGGCGGACCTGCTCTGGGGCGATGCTCCCCCGGCCGATCCCGGCTCGGTGGTACAGGTCTACGTCTCCAACCTCCGCAAGCTGCTCGAACCCGACCGTCCGGTAGCCGCTCCTCCGCGGGTCCTTCTCACCATGCGGCCGGGCTACCTCCTGCGGGTCGAGGCCGACCGGGTAGATGCCCTGCGCTTCGGCGCCTTGGCAGCCGAAGCACGCCGAGCACTGGCCGCCCACGCCTCAGCCCAGGCCGCCGACATCCTGCACGACGCCCTCGGGCTGTGGCGCGGCCGGGCGCTGGCCGACGTGGCCGACCATTTCTCCTTCCAGGCGCATGTCCTGCGCCTGGAAGAAGCCCGTCTGGGCGCTATCGCGGACCTTCACGACGCCGAGTTGGCCCTGGGCCGGCACGCCGAAGCGGTGGGCGAGCTCAGGGCCCTCGTGGCCGAGTACCCGCTCCAGGAACGGCTGCGAGGACAGCTGATGGTCGCCCTCTACCGCTCAGGGCGACAAGCCGAGGCGCTCGCTGCCTATCAGGAGACACGACGGGTGTTGGTGGAGCAGATGGGGATCGACCCCAGCCCCGCCCTGCAGGAGCTCGAGCAGGCCATCCTCAACCACGAACCGGCCCTGGCCGGCGCGGCGGCGGAGCCGGTCATCCGGCCGCTGGTCATGCCCGCCCCCCTCCGGGTCCCCCCCGCATGTGCGGTTCTTCGGACGCACCTCCGAGCTGGAGGTCCTGGCGCGGGCGTGGGCGCGGGCGGCGGCCGGGGAGCGCCAGGTCGTCGTCCTCGCCGGGGAGCCGGGCATCGGGAAGACCCGACTGGTCACCGAGGCCGCTCGGGCCGCCCACGACGAGGGGGCCCGGGTGCTCTACGGACGCTGCCACCCTGAGCTCGGGGTTCCCTACCAGCCGTTCATCGACGCCCTCGGCCACTACATCAGCGGCTGCGGCGGAGACGAGCTGGCCTCCCAGTCGAGGGGCTGGGGCGACGAGCTGGCCCGCATCATCCCGGGCCTCGCCCAACGTCTGCGCCACCTGCCCCCGCGCCCCGCCGCCGATGCCGAGACCGAGCGCTATGAGCTGTTCCAGGCCGTGGACAAGCTGCCGGCGCGGGCGTCGGAGGTTGCCCCGGTCGTGCTCGTGCTCGAGGACCTCCACTGGGCCACCAAGCCGACCGTGCTGCTGTTGCGCCACCTGGTGAGCTCGGCCGAGCCCATGGCCGCGCTGTTGGTGGCCACCTACCGCCACACCGACCTCTCGCCGACGCACCCCCTCTGGGAGGTCCTGGCGGACCTGGGCTGCGAGCAGGGCGTTGAGCGCGTCGTCCTGGAGGGATTGGACGAGGCGCAAGTTGTGAGCCTGATCGAGCACGCCGCAGGACTTCGGCGCGGCGGCGGCGACTCCCTGGCCAATGCACTCTGGAGGGAAACGGACGGCAACCCGTTCTTCGTCACCGAGATCCTGCGCCACTTGACGGAATCGGGGGCCATCTCCGACCGCGGCGGACTGTGCCTCTCCACCGCCGATCTCGACAAGATCGGCGTCCCCGAGAGCGTCCGGGTCGTGATCGGTCGACGGCTGCAGCGCCTCTCCGTCGACGTCAACCGGACCCTTCCGGTCGCAGCGGTGATCGGGATGGAGTTCGATCTGGATTTGGCCAGCCGAGCGAACGGTCTCACCGAATACGAGATGCTCGACGTCCTCGAGGAAGCCATGGCTGGGGCTCGTGACCGAAGTCCCGGGCAGAGTGGGCCGGTTCAGCTTCTCCCACGCCTTGATTCGTCACTCGCTGTACGAGGCGCTCGGACCCACCCGGCGCGCTCACCTGCACCGGAAGGTGGCGGAGACACTGGAAAGGACGGGGCCGCAGCCCGGGGCTCACCTGCAATCTCTGGCCCACCATTGGTTCTCGGCGGGGCGGGCGGGCGATACGGCCAAGGCGGTGGCGTACGCCCGGCAGGCGGGCGAGAAGGCCCTGGCCGAACTGGCGTACGAGGAGGCAGCGGACCACTTCCAGCGGAGCTTGACCGTGCTCGAACCCGGCAACCGAGAGGAGGAGCTTGTCCGCTGCGACGTCCTGCTCGCCCGTGGAGACGCCCAGCGACGCGCCGGTGACACCGGCTTTCGCTCGACGATGCGGCAAGCGGCTCGCTTGAGCCGTCGGCTGGGCGACGGTGAGCGACTTGCTCGGGCCGCCCTGGGAAGCTCGCGCACGCCCGCCCTTTTCGGCGAGATAGGCCGCCTGGACCAGGCGCTGATCGATCTCTATGAGGAGGCTCTGTCGGCTCTGGGACCCGGGGGACAGCGTGCTCCGAGCGAACCTGCAGAGCCAGATGGCGGTCGAGCTCTACTGGACAACCGCACGTGAGCGCCAGCGGGCGCTGTGCGAGGACGCCACGGCCATGGCCCGCCGTCTGGCAGACCAAGCCGGTCTGGCCCAGGTGCTGGTAGCGCGCATCGTCGCCACGTGGAGCCCGGCCACGCTCGACGAGCGCCTCGCCCTCCTGGTGGAGCTGCTGCAGCTGGCGGGAGAGCTCGACAACCGCGAGCTCACCTTCCGAGGCCGCCTGTTCCTCGCCGTCTGCCTCTTCGAAGCCGGCGATGTCGCTCGGGCCCAAGAGGAGCTGGCGACGGCGACGCGTCTGGCCCGCGAGCTTCGTCAGCCGTTCTGGAACTGGCTCACCAAGACCGTGGAGACGATGCAACTGCTCCTCACAGGATCCACAGAATCCGAGGAGAGCATCTTCGCCGCGTTCGAACTTGGTCAGCGCTGCAGACAGCCGGACGCACCCCTCCTCATGGCCGTCCAGCTCTGCATCGCGTGGTGGACCGGGGCCGGTTGCGGGACGCCATCAACTGACGAGGGCCGCGAGCACTTCGAGCTCTTGGCTTCAGGCGGGTTCGACCTCCCCCTCGACTGGACCTGGTTGACCGGCATGACCCTTCTCGCCGACACGTGCGCGCTTCTTGGACCAGCTGCGGGCGGACATGCTCTACGACCGGCTCTTGCCCTTCGCACACCAGCTCGTCGTGGTCGGAATCGGCCAGTTCTGTCTGGGCTCGGCGTCGCGATCGCTCGCGGTGCTGGCCGCAGCGACGCGACGGTGGGACGATGCCGAGGGCCACTTCGAAGAAGCCCTCGCAGTCAACGAGCGCATCGGCGCCCGGACTTTCGTGGTGCGGACACAACGGGCATATGCGGCCATGCTGCTCGACCGCAACCGCCCGGACGACGCGGCACGGGCCCGCGAGCTCATACGGCAGGCATCGAAGACCACGACGGAATTGGAGATGGGGCTCGAGTCGGCGCGTCTCCGCCAGCTTGCCGCAGGCGCCGACTGCTCGAGTTGCAGCCGGCCGACGCGGTTCGCTCACGCCCGTAGGCACCACCGGTGAGCAGGGCCCGCTTCTCGTTCTGAGCACGGCGGCCCCAACCTCCTGTCCAAGCGAGGTTGGAGCTACGTGCTCACGGGTTCAGCGGGGAGTGGTCAGGGGTTGCAGGCGGTGAGGCTGTCGCCGTCCGGGAAGGGTCCCAGGCAGATGTCGGTGCCCGCCCCGCCATCGAGAGTATCCACGCTCGTGTCGGTGGGAGGACCGGTCAGGGTGTCGTCGCCGGGGTCGCCGTGCAGGATGTCGGTGCCGGGGCCACCGTCCAGGACGTCGGCGCCTACGCCGCCGCTCAGGGTGTCGTTGCCCTCGTTGCCGTTGAGGATGTCGTTCCCCTCACTGCCGGTGAGGGTGTCGTCGCCGAGGCCGCCGTTCAGGGTGTCGTTCCCCCCGCGGCCGGTGATGGTGTCGTTGCCGGCACCGCCGGTCAGGCCGTCGTTCCCCCCACCGCCGGTGATGGTGTCGTTGCCGCCGTCGCCGCTGATCGTGTCGTCGAACGCCGTGCCGGTGATGGTGTCGTTCCCGTCGAGCCCATTGATCGTCTTGCCGGGGCTCGCCCCGGTGCAGTCGATGGTGTCATCACCGGTGGTTCCGGTCACGGTCGTGGCGGTCTGCGTCACTCCGGCGCTGACGACGCAGTTGGTGCTGGGGCCCACCGTGGTGGTCGTCGTCGGCGGGACGATCGTGGTCGGCGGGGGGGGTGCCACCGGGCAGCACGCAGGTGTAGACCAGGTTGCCCACGGCGACAAAGAGCACGCCGCCCTGCCGCTCGCACAGGCGTGCCGCCTGACGGATCTCGTTCCCCGTGGCCGCCGTGGGCAGGACACATACGTAGGCGAGGCCGTCCAGGTCGATGAAGACACCGTTGTTTCTCTCGCAGAGCCTCTCCGCCTGGGCGTTCCCCCCACGATCAGGCGGGCCACCGCTGTGACCGGCGTTGTGGTGACCGGCAGCCGGACCGGCGATACCGAGCATCAGTCCGACCACCCCCAGGATGGCGACCCGTCGTATGCGCATTTTCGGTTCTCCTTCGTCCGGCCGGCCACAACCATGGGGTCGACTGCGGGACGAGGCGGTCGCCCCCACAGGTACAACCGTCGGGGCCGGACGTTAGGAAACGGGCAGGCGAGAAACTTTCCGCGAAATGAAGGGATTCCCTCGTCGTCGAGGGATCCGCCTCCGGTCCGATCTCGCCTTTGGACAGCCTTAAATTGAGCGTTCTTGAAGGCGGCCGCCTCATGATCATCTCCGTCCCAGCCGCGAGTCGCTGGCAGGAGGAGAGGCATGGCCATGAGTGGCGGTCATGGGCTGCCGAGCGCCACGACCAGTCACTCGGCGCCCGACTCGCCGGAGGCGGCGTGGGGTCGCGAAATGCTCACAGGCTGTGCTCGAGCCCTGGTCGAGGAGGACGACACTCGGGTCCGGACGTTCTTCGAGGAGTCCCTGGCCGGCGAGGGCTTTGACGTTCTCGACGCAGACATGCCGGCCGGGCCCAATGGGTACTCAGCCGCCCGCGTGCTGCTCGGCGGCACCCTCCCCATTATCCTCCTCACCGCGGCCAACGCCCTCGAGGACCGGCCCGCGGGCTCCGACGCCGGCGCGGACGACTACCCGGGCAAGCCCCTCTCCATGTCCGCGCTCGTCGGCCCGGCGTTCGACAAGGTCCTCGCCGCGGCCCAGAGAGAGGCGGGATGGGCGCGCACCCGCCTCTACGAGTGGTTGGCGCCCGTGGTCGCCGGCTACCTCAGGGCACGCGGGGTGGACGACCCCGACGACCTGACCAGTGAGGCCTTCGTCTACGTCTTTTCGGGGTGCGGGTCGTTCCGCGGCGACGAGGCGCAGTTCCGCAGCTGGGTCTTGCGGATCGCCCACTGCCGTCTGGTCGACGCCCGGCGCCTCCGGAACAGACACCCGGAGATGGAGTCCCTCGACAGTGAGCACCACGCAATCCAGGGTGTGCCCACGATGGCCACAGCCGAGGATGAGGCGCTGCAGAGCCTGGGGACCGAGCGGATGAGGATTCTGCTCGACACCCTGACTCCCGATCAGCGGGACGTTCTCGCCCTTCGCCTGATCGCTGGCCTGACGGTGAAGGAGGTGGCCGCATCGCTCGCCAAGCAGCCGGGCGCCGTCAAGACACTCCACCGCCGGGCGCTCAGCGCACTACGACCCAAGCTGGCGAACGAGTCACGACGACCATGAGCCATTGGGACGAGGACAAAGCGGTCCTGCGACATCAATGCATGAGCGGACGATGGAATTCGAACCCGCGACCCTCACCTTGGCACGGTGGCCTCGGGCGTCCACGAGGTGATGCTCAGGGCCGTGTCCTGCGCCTTCGTCCACGTCGTTGTCCGCTCGCACCGCCGCGTCCGCTCCGTCGTCGAGCGCCCCCCAAAGCAAGGAAGGGAAGCCGTCGAGGTGAGCGGCGCGCGCGCCCTCGATGGCACGATCACCAGTCCCACGACGAGCGGAATTGTGAACTGCACCTTGTAAAATTGTGAGGCGCCGACGACGTTGCCTTGTACGGCACCAGGTCCCGAGCGGAAGCGGATCAGGCGAGCGCCGGCCGATCCCGACAGGAACACTTTCGCCGCGCATCGTCGCCTGGGTCCACGCCTCAGCGCCAGGAACCTGCCCCATACGACAGGGACAACAGGGTCAACCGTGGGCAACAGATCATTCCATTATTGCCCGAATCATTCGCTGCCTGGCGTCCCGTCAACGTCGAGGGCGCGGCCCCACCAGGCACCACGGCCGCAGTTGCTGGCCGCCGCCAACCACCCCAGGTGTGGACTGACCGCAAGGGGACTGGCATCCGCTTACGAGCTGGGCGCGAGCAAATAGGGTTTCGCTCGATCTATTATGCGGCTGGGCCGCGAGAACAGGTGGGATCGCTTGAAACCGAATCGAGGTGCGACTCGCAGGAGTCCGCGGCGCCTTCTCGGCCTCGCGCTGGGGCTGGGCGCGCTCGTGGCCGCCAACGTGGCCGGCGCGACGTCACACCCAGTGGATCTCGGAACGGCCGGGGACTTCGCGGTGCTGGCCGGCACCGGGGTGACCAACACCGGGTCCACCGTCATCAACGGTGATCTGGGTACGTGGCCGACCCCCACGGTGACAGGATTCCCCCCGGGAGTGGTCACACCCCCGGGCACGATCCACCGGGCCGATGCGGTGGCGCTTCAGGCTCAGTCCGATTTGACGACCGCCTACAACGATGCCGCTGGTCGAACGTCGACCTCCAACCTGACCGGTCAGGACCTCGGCGGACAGACGCTGACGGCGGGGGTCTACACGTTCGACAGCTCCGCTCAACTCACCGGCACACTGACTCTCAGTGGCGGCCCCGACGCGGTGTTCATCTTCCAGATCGGCAGCACACTCACCACCGCAACCGACAGCAAGGTGGTGCTGATAGGAGGCGCCCAGGCCTGCAACGTGTTCTGGCAGGTAGGGAGCTCTGCGACGCTGGGAGGACAATCCATGGTCCGAGTGGAACCCACCTTCGTAGGGACCATCCTCGCCTTGACGTCGATCACCGCCAACACGAATGAGTTCGTGGAGGGTCGTCTGCTGGCCACGAACGGCGCCGTCACGTTGGACATGAACACGGTTACAGCGCCAGTGTGCGCGATGTCGACGACCACCACGACCGGGCCGCCGACCACCACGACCACGTTGGTGCCGCCGACCACCACCACCACGTTGGTGCCGCCGACCACCACCACCACGTTGGTGCCGCCGACCACCACCACCACGTTGGTGCCGCCGACCACCACC
>Ga0183260_10000029_pt1 | contig 86783 bp, 81 predicted proteins | sample AntDrymUQ4972206_2_FD_129768 | JGI IMG/M metagenome (GOLD analysis project Ga0183260, IMG submission 129768) | Polar desert sand microbial communities from Dry Valleys, Antarctica - metaG UQ497 (22.06) (version 2) (version 2) | ecosystem: Environmental > Terrestrial > Soil > Desert | place...
CCGACGTCGAGTCGATCACCACGGTGTTGACCCCGGACTTCTCGGTGCTGACCACCGCTTGGGTGGCGTGCTGCTCGAGCCACGTCCCGAACGCGCTGGACCCGGTGAAGTCGACCAGCCGCACCTCCGGCCGCACCGCCAGGTCGGCGGCCAGCCGGTCCCCGTCGGCCTCCGCGGCCAAGGTCACGAGGTCGGCGTCGAAGCCCGCCTCGGCCAGCACCTCACGGCACGCCTCGACCGTCATCGCCAGCGGCAGCACCGCCCGGGGATGGGGTTTGACGACCACCGGGTTGCCGCACACCAGCGACGCGAACAGTCCCGGCCACGAGTTCCAGGTGGGGAACGTGTTGCAGCCGACCACCAGCGCGACCCCCCGTGGCACCGGGGTGAACGTCTTGGCCATGCGCAGCGGCTCGCCCCGGCCGGGCTTCTCCCACACCGCGGTCGCCGGGTGCCGGGTCATCTCGTCGAAGCCGTAGGCCAGCGCCTCCAGCGCCCGGTCCAGCGCATGCGCGCCGCCAGCCTGGAAGGCCATCACGAAGGCCTGCCCGCTGGTGTGCTGCACGGCGTGCGCGAGCTCGAACACCCGCGCATGCAGCCGCGCCAGCACCTCCTGGCACACCGCGACCCGCACCTGTGGCCCGGCGTCACGCCATTCGCGCATTCCCCGCTGGGCTGCCTCCAACAGTTCGTCGAGCCCGGTGGCCGACAGCCGCGGATAGCTGATGCCCAGCTCGAGCCCGTACGGCGACCGCTCGCTCAGCACGCTGCCGGAGGCGCCAGGCGTCTGGCCGGGCCAGGGCGCGCCGAGCCGGGCCCGGAACGCGGCCTCGCCGTCGGCGGCGGCGCTGTCGCCGTACACCCGCGGGCTCGGTGACTCCGGATAGGCCGACCAGTGGTTGCGCTGGTGGATCGCCGCGAGCGCCCGCTCGAGGGTCTCGCGGTGCCGCTGGACGAAGCCGCCGGTGACATCGTGGTCGTGGGCCATGGGAACGAGCCTCCACTGGTGTGACAGCGAGCCGGGCGCAGGACGCAACCGTGTCAGGATGCGGCCGTGCGACTGCGAACCTACGACCCTGCCGACGCCGACCTCGTCATCGCCCTCAATCAGGGCGCGCTCGACGCGGTGACCCCCCTCGACCGCAGCGGTCTGGACCGACTCGTGGACCAGGCCGAGGAGGTGACGATCGTGGAGACCGACGGCTCTGAGGGCTGCAGCACGGTGGCCGGGTTCGCTGTCGTTCTCGCCCCGGGAAGGGCTTACGCGAGCCGGAACTACGCCTGGTTCGGCGAGCGCTACCGCGACTTCCGCTACCTGGACCGGATCGTGGTGGCGCCGGCTCATCGCCGCCGCGGGGTCGGCACGCTGCTCTACCAGCACCTCGAGGAGGCGGCACAGCTCGCCGGCCGGCTGACCTGCGAGGTCTACAGCGAGCCCCCCAACGTGGGATCGCTGGCGTTCCACGCCGCTCGCGGATACCTCGACGTGGGGCGGCTCGAACAGCTCGGCGGCACGGTGTGCACGATGTTCGCCAAGGAGCTCAGTCCGGCTCGGTGACCGGGCGTACGACCCCGCGCCGCAGCGCCGCGTACGATTCGGGGTCGGTCTGGTGCAGCCGGCGCCGGGTGTGGCGTCGCAGCCGCCAGATCTGCAGGCAGCCGAGCGTCCACGGCACCAGCTGCACCGCCATCGCCCACCGGAAGTCACCGGCGGCGTAGTCGGTGGAGCCGCCCGGCGTCAGCAGGTCGAGCGCCAGCCCGATGGACACGACCGTCAGCAGCGAGGCGACGAAGCCGCCGACGTTGACGATGCCGATGGCGCTCCCGAGCCGAGCTGCCGGGTTGAAGGTGCGGGCGAGGTCGAAGCCGACCAGCGATCCCGGACCCCCGACGCCGAGCACCACCATCAGCAGCATCAGCACCGGCAGCGGCGCCGGTCCCGGCCACAGCAGCACCAGCGCCCAGGCACCGACGATCAGCGCGACCAGCGACAGCACCAGCGTCGAGCGGTGGAACGGGCGCCGTGTCACCTGTCCGGCCACGACCGGCCCGAGCGCGACCCCGGAGAGGGTCATCGCCGTGAGCAGGGCCCCCGCGGTGGTGTCGCTCACCTCGTGCACGGTGACCAGGAACGGGAAGCCCCACAACAGCGCCATCACCGTGGCGGAGAACTGGGCGGTGAAGTGCATCCACAGTCCGAGCCGGGTGCCCGGCTCCTGCCACGCCAGCCTGACCCCGGCGACCACGTCGCGGGCCGATGCCGCCTTGCGTGCGACGACGGTGCCGGGAGGTGCGTCCCGGACGACCACCAGCAGCACGACGGCGAGTACGACGCCGGCCATCGCCGACGCAAGGTAGGTGGGGGTCCAGCCGTACGCACCGAGCGCCTTGGACAGCGGGATCGCCGAGGCCACCGCCCCGAGCTGGCCGAGCATGCCGGTGAGCTGGGTGACCACCGGGACCCGTTTGGCAGGGAACCACTGCACCACGACACGCAGCGCGCTGACGAACACCATCGCGTCGCCGGCGCCGAGGATGACCCGCAGGACCAGCCCGAGCGGGTACGACGTCGCGAAGGCGAAGCCGGACTGGGCCAGCGTCATCAACGCCAGGCCGGTCAGCAGCAGCCGCCGCGAGCCGAAGCGGTCCAGCAGGGCCCCGACGGGCACCTGCATCGCGGCGTACACCAGCAGCTGCACCATGACGAACGTCGACAGCTGCCCGGCCGACACCCGGTAGCGCTCGGCGGCGAGGATCCCGGCGACGCCGAGCGACGAGCGGTGGAAGACCGCCAGCAGATAGATCGACAGCACCGCGGCCCAGACACCCCAGGCCCGCGGCGGCACCGGACCGTTCGAGGGATCGTCTGGGGGCGTGGGCACGGTCACCCACGCTAACCCCGGTTAGTGCAGCAGGGCCTGCGCCGGGTCGTTGACGAGACGGGCCACGTCGGCGAGGAAGCGGCTGCCCTGGGCACCGTCGACCACGCGATGGTCGAAGCTCAGCGCCAAGGTCGTGACCCAGCGGGGCCGGATCTTGTTGCCCACCACCCAGGGCCTGCGGGTGATGGCGCCCAGGGCGAGGATCCCGGTCTCGCCCGGGTTGAGGATCGGCGTCCCGGCGTCGACCCCGAAGACGCCCACGTTGGTGATCGTGAACGTCCCCCCAGCCATCTGTTCGGGCTGCGTACGGCCCTCACGCGCCGTCTCGCTCAGCTCACCCAGCGCCCAGGCGAGCTCGGGCAAGGTCATCTGGTCGGCGCCCTTGACGTTGGGCACGACCAGGCCACGCGAGGTGGCCGCGGCGATGCCGAGGTTGACGTCGTGCTTGAGCACGATCTCCTGCGCGGCGTCGTCCCAGCTCGCATTGACCTCGGGCGTGCGTCGCACCGCCAGGCAGACCGCCTTGGCAACCACCAGCAGGGGCGACACCTTGACGTCGGCAAACTCGCGGTCACCCTTCAGCCGCTCGACCAGCCGCATCGTCCGGGTGGCGTCGATCGTGACCCACTCGGTGACGTGGGGGGCGGTGAACGCGCTGGCGACCATGGCCTGAGCCGTCATCTTGCGCACACCCTTGACGGGTACGCGCGTCTCGCCGGACGAAGCCGTACGGGCCGGCCGGCCGTCGCCCGCGTGCGCCTCGACGTCGGCGCGGGTCACGATCCCGCCGGCGCCGCTGGCCCGTACGGACCCGAGGTCGACGCCGAGGTCCTTGGCCAGCTTGCGTATGGGCGGCTTGGCGAGCGGGGCACCGACCGGTGAGCGGCGTGCGGACACGTGGCCCACCTGCGGCATCGCCGGCTCGGCCTGCTCCAGGTCCAGCTCGGGGCGGGGTGGGTCCGCGGCGGTCGAGAACGCCGCCTGCAGCCCGCGCTGGGCGGTCGCGGGCGAGACGCCCGTGGGCACGGCGGCGGCCTTGCGCGGTCGTCGCTTGGCCTCGGTGGACTTGGGGCCGTATCCGACCAGCACCGACGTGCGCCCGCCCGGTGCCGGGCCACCGATGAGGCCCGGCTCGACCGCACCCTCCTCGGGCGGTGTCTCGACGGGGCTGTCAGTGGGGCTGTCGGCGAGTCCGTCCGAGACGGTGATGATCGGCGTGCCGACCAGCACCGTCTCGCCCTCGCCCACCAGCAGGTCGGTCACCGTGCCCGCGTACGGCGACGGCAGCTCGACCAGGGACTTGGCGGTCTCGATCTCGACCACGATGTCGTTGACCTTGACGGTGTCGCCCGGCTTGACCCGCCAGGTGATGATCTCCGCCTCGGTCAGTCCCTCACCGACGTCGGGGAGCCTGAACTGCTTGGGGCTACTCATCGGGGTCTCCGTCCGCCTCAGGGGATCAGTAGGCCAGCGCGCGGTCGACGGCGTCGAGCACCCGGTCGAGGTCGGGAAGGTACTCCTCCTCCATGCGCGAGGGCGGGTACGGGGTGTCGAAGCCGCCCACCCGCAGCACCGGCGCCTCCAGCGCGTAGAAGGCGGCCTCGCTGATCCGGGCAGCCAGCTCGGCGCCCATGCCCAGATTGACCACCGCCTCGTGCACGACGACCACTCGGCCGGTCTTGCGCACCGAGGCGAGCACCGGGTCCATGTCGAGCGGCGAGAGTGTGCGCAGGTCGACGACCTCGACGCTCGTGCGCTCCTCGCCCGCGGCGATCGCCGCCTCCAGGGCGGTCTTGACCATCGGCCCGTACGCCAGCACGGTCACGTCTGTGCCCTCGCGGACGACCCGCGAGCTGTGCAGCGGCGCCGGGGCGGCGGACTCGTCGACGTCCGCCTTCTCCCAGTAGCGGCGTTTGGGCTCGAGGAACACCACCGGGTCGTCCGAGGCGATGGCCTGCTGGACCATCCAGTAGGCGTCGGTGGGATTCGCGCAGGCGACGACCTTGAGCCCGGCGGTGTGGGCGAACTGTGCCTCCGGGCTCTCGCTGTGATGCTCGACTGCTCCGATGCCGCCGCCGAACGGGATCCGGATCACGATCGGCATTGCCAGCTTGCCCAGACTGCGAAAATGCATCTTCGCGACCTGGCTGACGATCTGGTCGTACGCGGGGTAGACGAAGCCGTCGAACTGGATCTCGCACACCGGCCGATAGCCGCGCAGGGCAAGGCCGACCGCGGTGCCGAGGATCCCGGACTCCGCGAGCGGAGTGTCGATGACCCGGTCCTCGCCGAAGTCCTTCTGCAGCCCGTCGGTGACCCGGAAGACACCGCCGAGCTTGCCGACGTCCTCGCCCATGATGAGCACCTTGGGGTCGGCCTCCATGGCCTTGCGGAGCCCGTGGGTGAGCGCCTTGGCGAGCGTCAGCTGGGTCATGCCGGCGCCCCCTCGGGGCTGGTGTCGAAGCTCGACAGGTAGGCCGCGTACTGCTCCTTCTGCTGGGCTAGCTCGGTGGTCTGCTCGGCATAGACCTGATCGAAGATATCGAGCACGTCCGGGTCAGGCATGCTCAGGCACCCCTCGCGCAGCCGCTGAGCGATCGCGTCGGACTCGGCCGCCAGCTCCGTGAGGAAGGCCTCCTCGATCAGGCCGCCGCGGATCAGGTACGCCTTCAGCCGGGCGATGGGGTCCTTGAGCTTCCAGTGCTCGAGGTCCTCACGGAGCTGGTAGCGGGTCGGGTCGTCCGACGTCGTGTGCGCACCCATCCGGTAGGTGAAGGCCTCGACCAGCGTCGGCCCCTGCCCGTCGCGGGCCCGCTGCAAGGCCGCCGTCGTCACCGCGTGGCAGGCCAGGACGTCGTTGCCGTCGACCTGCACACCGGGGAACCCGAAACCCTGCGCCCGCTGGAACAGCGGGATGCGGCTCTGCCGCTCCATCGGCTCCGAGATCGCCCACTGGTTGTTCTGGCAGAAGAAGACCACCGGTGCGTTCAGCACGCTGGCCCAGATGAACGCCTCGTTGACGTCGCCCTGGCTGGTGGCACCGTCGCCGAAGTAGGCGACCACCGCGGCGTCGCGCTCGGCGTCGCCGGTGCCGACGGCGCCGTCGCGCTGGATGCCCATCGCATACCCGGTGGCGTGCAACGTCTGCGCGCCGATCACGATCGTGTACAGGTGGAAGTTGGTCTCGCGCGGGTCCCAGCCGCCCTGGTCGACGCCGCGGAACAGGCCGAGCAGCCGCAGCGGGTCCACCCCGCGGCACCAGGCGACGCCGTGCTCGCGGTAAGTGGGGAACGCGTGGTCCTGACCGCGCAGGGCACGCCCGGAGCCGATCTGCGCCGCCTCCTGGCCGAGGTTCGACGCCCAGATGCCGAGCTCGCCCTGGCGTTGCAGCGCAGTCGCCTCGGTGTCGATGCGCCGGGTCAGCACCAGGTCGCGGTAGAGACCGCGGATCGCCTGGTCGTCGAGGTCGCAGCGGTAGACGGGATGCTCACGCCGCTCACCCTCCGGCGTCAGGAGCTGCACCAAGCTGTCCGAGCCATCGTTGCTCACCCGCACTCCCTTCGTCAGTCCGCCCGGGGTCGCCGGGGCCGTGAGAAGAAGCCGCCACCGCTCGCAACGTGCGGAGGTGGTGCACGTGCTCACGGTAACGCTACCCGCGCTCAGACCAGGGACTCCAGCCAGGCGTCGTGCAGACCGGCGTAGCGGCCGCCGCCGGTGGCGACCAGCTCAGCCGGTGAGCCGTCCTCGACCACGGCGCCGTCCTCGAGCACGAGCACCCGGTCGGCGATCTCCACCGTGGACAGCCGGTGGGCGATGATGATGGCCGTACGCTCCGCCAGGATCGTGTGCATGGCCCGCTGCACGAGCCGCTCGCTGGGCACGTCAAGTGACGAGGTCGCTTCGTCGAGGATCAGCACCGCAGGGTCGGCGAGGAATGCCCGGGCGAACGCCACGAGCTGGCGCTGCCCGGCCGACAGCCGGCCCCCGCGCGACTCGATAGGCGTGCGGTACCCCTCGGGGAGGTCGGCGATGAAGGTGTCGGCGCCGATGGCCTCGGCCGCCGCCCGTACCTCCGCGTCGGTGGCATCGGGCCGACCGAAGCGGATGTTGTCGGCGATCGTGCCCGCGAACACGAAGTTCTCCTGGGTGACCAGCACGACCGCGTTGCGCAGGTCGGCCTCCGACAGGTCCCGTAGGTCGATCCCGTCCAGCAACACCCGTCCCCGCGTGGGATCGTAGAAACGCGCCATCAACGTGGCGACGGTGGTCTTGCCGGCGCCGGTGGCACCGACGAGGGCCAGTGTCTGGCCGGCCGGCACGTCGAGCTCGAGGGCCCGCAGCACCGGGCGGTCCTCGACGTAGCAGAAGCCCACCCGCTCGAACCGGACCGCGCCGTGGGCGTCGCGCAGCGGCACCGCCACGGTGGGCTCGGCGACGTCGGGCTCCTCCTCGAGGACGCCGGACAGCTTCTCCAAGGCGGCGCCCGCGGACTGGAAGGTGTTGTAGAACTGGCTGATCTCCTGCATCGGCTCGAAAAACTGGCGCAGGTAGATCAAGAAGGCGGCCAGCACACCGACGCTCACCGCGCCGTCGAAGGCGCGGTAGGCCCCGACGACCAGCGTGATCGCGATCGTGACGTTGCCGATCAGCTTGATGCCCGGCATGAACAGGCCGACCAGGCGGAACGCCCGCATGTTCGCCAGCCGGTAGTCGTCGTTGACCTGGTCGAAGATCTCCTCGTTGCGCGCCTCGCGGCGAAACGCCTGCACGGCCCGGATGCCGGTCATCGTCTCCACGAAGTGCACAATCACGGCGGCAACCGACTCGCGCGTACGCCGGTAGGCGCTGGCCGACTCGCGGCGGAACCAGGCACTCAGCCACAGCAGCAGCGGGAAGCTGCCCAGCGCGACGAGGCCGAGCTCGAGGTCGAGCACCAGCAGCAGCACGGCCGTGCCGACCAGGGTGAGAGCGGCGTTGACCAGCCCGTCGAAGCCGGTGTCGAGCATCTCGTCGATGGCCTCGACGTCGGACGTCATCCGGCTGATCACCCGCCCGGAGGTGTAACGGTCGTGGAAGGCCGGGCTCAGCCGCTGGAAGTGCCGAAACAACCGCCGGCGGAGCTCGAGCAGCACCCGCTGACCCACCTGCCCGCTGATCGTCAGGAAGGCCTGGCGCGCGACGGCCTGCACCAGCACGGTCACGAGCACGACCCCGGTGACCGTCAGCAGCACGCGGCTGCCCGCACCGGCCTGCATCGGCGGGATGCCGCTGTCGATGCCCACCTTGACCAGGTACGGGATGGCCAGCCGGGCGGCGTTCTCGACCAGCACGACGGCCAGCACGACGGCGAGGGTCCGCCCGTGCGGTCGCAGCAGTGACGACAGCAGCCGCCGGGACCGGTCCCGCAGCAGTAGCGACACCCGGTCGGTGAAGTCGTCCTGGCTCTCCGCGGCCACCCCGCGCCAGTCGTGCGCGGTGCTCATCAGGCCACCTCGGCTGCGCCGGCGAGGTCGGCGTCAGCCGACAGCAGCTCGCGGTAGGCGGGGACGGTCGCGAGTAGCTCGCTGTGCCGGCCGACCGACGTGATGGTGCCTCCCGCCAGCAGAGCGACCCGGTCGGCGAGCAGCACCGTCGACGCGCGGTGTGCCACCACGATGCCGGTGGCGTCGCGGAGCACGGCCCGCAGCGCGGTCTCGACTAGCGCCTCGGTGTGCACGTCGAGGGCGGACAGGGTGTCGTCCAGCACGAGGATCCTCGGCCGGGCCAGCACGGCCCGTGCCAGCGCCAGTCGCTGGCGCTGGCCACCGGACAGCGACATGCCCTGCTCGCCGATGCGGGTGTCGAGTCCCCAGGGCAGGTCGTGCACGAAGCCCGCCTGGGCCACCTCCAGCGCCTCGCGGACGTCGGCCTCGCTGGCATCGGGGCGCCCGAGCGTGACGTTCTCGCGTGCGCTCATGCTGAACAGCGTGGGCTCCTCGAATGCGGTGGCGACGACCCGGCGCAGACACGGCAGCGTGAGCTCGCGGACGTCGACACCGTCCACGGTGATGCGCCCCGCGGTGACGTCGTGCAGCCGCGGCACCAGCGCGGTCAGCGTCGTCTTGCCCGAGCCGGTCGCACCGACGACCGCGACGGTCTCACCGGGGGCCACGTCCAGGTTGACACCGTGCAGCAGCGGGCGGTCGGCGTCGGGAAAGGTGAACCCGACGCCCTCGAAGCGCAGGTGCCCCCGCGGCCGTTCGAGCACCCGGGTGCCACCGACGATGGCCGGCGCGGTGTCGAGCACCTCGACTACCCGGTCGGCGGCGGTCATCGCCTCCTGCGCCATGGACAAGATCACGCCCAGCGCCGCCACCGGCCACACCAGCGACAGCATCAGCGTGATGAAGGCGACCAGGGTGCCGGGCGACAGCGACTCGTTGCCGGCGGCGATCGCGCCGAGCAGCAGTACGAGCGCCAGCGCGACGTTGGGGATGATCTCCAGGAACGTCCAGAACCGCGCCGACAGCCGCACCTTGTCGACAGAGCTGTCGAACAGTCGGCTCGCCTCGCGGTCGTACTTGTCGAAGGCGAGGTCACGGCGACCGAAAGAGCGGATCACCCGCATGCCGAGGGCGGACTCCTCGACCTGGCTCGCGACATCGCCCTGCTGATCCTGCACCCGCCGCGACACCACGACGTAGCGGTGCTCGAACGAGCGCGACAACCAGATGATCGGCACCGCGGCAACCGCGACCACGAGTCCGAGTGGCCAGTACAGGTGCAACATGACCGCGACGGTGGCCACCAGCTGCACCACGTTGATGACGAGGAACAGCACCCCGAAGCCGGAGAAGCGCCGGATCGTCGACAGGTCGATGGTCACCCGCGACAGCAGCTGCCCGCTCTGCCAGCGGCTGTGGAAGGCCATCGGCAGCGAGTTCAGCGTGGCGTACAGGTCGCTGCGCAGGGCGGTCTCGAGCCCGAGGACCGCGCTGGCCTGCACCCAGCGGCGCAGCAGGATCAGCGCGGCCTCGACCACTCCCAGCACCAGGGCCAGCAGCCCCAGCGGCCAGATCCCCGAGCGGTCACCGTTGGTGATCGGGCCATCGATGATCGCCCGGATGACCAGGGGGATGGCCAGGGCTACGGCGACGGCTCCCACCGCCGACAGCGCCATGACCACCAGCGAGCCGACGTAGGGCGCGAGGTAGCCCCGCAGTCGCCACAGCGACGTGCCGGCCCGCCGCCGAGACGGATCAGCAACGGCGGAATGGGGCGCGGTGACGGTACGGGGTGGCATGCGGGAGAAAGCTCCTGTGCGGCGGGCGGTAAGGAGCAGCCTAAGCGGCAGGTATGACAGTCACCACTCAGTTTCTGCGCGCCGCCACCTGCAGGAAGACGTCGTTGGCAGCCGCCTCGGCAACGGTGACCCGCACCCCGTGGCCCGCGAAGGGGCGCACGGTGACGCCTGCTTCCTCGGCGGCCGCGGCGAAGGCGGTGGCGGCACCCTCGCCGTCGAGTGCCAGCCAGACGAAGTTCGCCTGGGTCGTCGGCACCGACCACCCCGCCGCGGCGAGGCCAGCCACCACCCGCTCGCGCTCGGCGACCAGCGCGTCGACCCGTTGCAGCAGCTCGCGCTCGGCGGCCGGGTGCAGCGACGCGACCGCCGCTGCCTGCGCGATGCCAGACACCCCGAACGGCAGCGCGACCTTCCGCACGGCGGTTGCGACCGCTGTCGGCGCGACGGCAAAGCCGACCCGGAGACCGGCCAGACCGTACGCCTTGGAGAAGGTGCGCAGCACCGCGACGTTGTCGCGGACCCGGTAGGCCGCGAGGGCGTCGGCAGCCGCCGGGTCGCGGACGAACTCGACGTACGCCTCGTCGACGACCACCAGCACGTCGGAGGGCACCCGGTCGAGGAACTCGTCGAGCTCGTCGGCGCGCACCACGGGGCCGGTCGGGTTGTTGGGCGTGCAGACCATGACGATGCGGGTGCGGTCGGTGATCGCCGCCGCCATCGCCCCCAGGTCGTGGCGCGCTCCGTCGCCGAGTGGCACCGCGACCGACCGGGCGCCGCTGGCGGCGATCGCGATCGGATAGGCCTCGAAGGACCGCCAGGCGTGCACGACCTCGTCACCGGGCTCGCAGAGGGCCTGGACCAGGTGGTAGAGCAGTGCGACCGACCCGGTGCCCGCGGCCAGGTCGGCGACCGGCAGACCGAACCGCTGGCTGATCGCCGCGTACAGCGCCGAGCAGCCCATGTCGGGGTAGCGGTTGACCAGGCCACCCTCGGCGTCGATGACCGCGCGGACACTCGGCAGCGGCGCGAACGGCGTCTCGTTGCTCGACAGCTTGTAGCTGACGACGCCTTCGCGCGGCTCGGGCGGCCGACCCGGGGTGTAGGCGGGGATGGCAGACAGCGACGCGCGCACCCGTGGACCGCTCATGGCGGGCACCCTAGCCAGCCAGTGGCATGGTTAGGTTCTGCCGGTGTCCGCTGACCATCGTTCGACCGCGTACGCCATGGTGGTCACCGCTGCGCTCTGCTTCACCGTCAACGCCGGGGTGTCCCGGGTCGTGCTGCGTGCGGGGGTCGACCCGGCGACGCTCACCACCTTGCGGGTGACCGGCGCGGTGCTGGTGCTGGGGTTGTGGGCCGCCCTGCTGCGGCCGCAAGCGCTTCGACCACCCCGCGCCCGGCAGCTGTGGCTCGTCGCCGCCATGGGTGTGGTCGGCGTCGCGGGCCTGCAGTGGACCTACTTCGTCGCGATCGACCGGTTGCCGGTGGGTCTGGCGCTGCTGCTGGAGCACACCGCCCCGGTGCTGGTGGCGTTGTACGTCCGGGTGGTCCGGCGCGAGGCCGTCCGGTCTCGCGCCTGGGCCGCCCTCGGCCTCGCGCTGCTGGGGCTGGCAGGAGTCGCGCAGGTCTGGCAGGGCTTCGAGCTGGACGGGCTCGGCGTCCTTGCCGGTTTCGGCGCGGCGGTCTGCTTCGCGACCTACTTCCTGCTGGGGGAGAGCGGGGTCAGCGACGAGGACCCGCTCGCCGTCGTGCTGTGGTCGTTCGTCGTCGCCGCCGTCGCGATGAACGTCGTCAGTCCGCTGACCGCGCTCGACACCGACCTGCTCACCGCCGAGACGACCCTGCTCGGCGCCCTGTCGGGCTTCTCGGCTCCGGTGTGGGGATTGCTGGTCTGGGTGATCTCGCTGGGGACGGTGGTTCCGTTCGCCCTCGAGCTCTTTGCGCTCCAGACGCTGCCGGCAACGGCGGTGGTCGTCGTCGCGATGCTCGAGCCGGTGGGGGTCACCCTGCTGGGCTGGGCGTGGTTCGGCGAGGCGCTGACACCCGTGCAACAGCTGGGTGCCACCGCGGTGATCATCGGCATCGTGCTGGCGCAGACCGCTCGGCGCCTGCCGGTGGCTCCGCCGCCGCCACTGGGTTAGGTCAGCTGGGCACGACCAGCAGTCCACCTGGCACCGAGGGCAGGTCGCGGCCGACGACGATGTCGAGCGGGTTGGTGAGACAGCGCACCGAACCGCCGCCCTTGTGCAGCTCGGCGACGTCCACCAGCACCACCTCGAGGCCCCACGACTCCAGCCGGGCCCGCACCCGGTCGGGGCAGGCCGGCATCACGACCGTCCGACCGATGACGACGGAGTTGGCGCACATCGTCAACGCCTCGGCCTCGGTGAGCACGAGCGGATCGGGCACGAGGTCGAGAACCGCGCGGGCGCCCGCGGAGTCGAAGGCGCCGGGACACACCATCGCCCGGGTCGAGTCGAGCGGGCAGAAGGCGAGGTCGAGGTGGTACATCGCGGGGTGCACGATCTTGAGCGCACGCACGCGCACCCCGAGCTCGACGGCGAGCGCCTTAAGCCCCAGCTCATCACTGCGCGGGCCGTAGCCGGCCACCAGCGCGTCGCCGAAGGGAAACACGTCACCGGCCTCGAGGTGCCCGCCAACGCCGTCCTGGCCCACCCAGCTGGCCGCGAAGCCAAGGCTCGCAAACCACGGTGCGGCCGACAGCTGCTCCATCCGACGCTGGTGGTGACGCATGTGCGACATCACCACCCTGCCCTGCCCTGCGACGGTGACCGCCAAGCCGAGGTTCATCGCATAGACCATGTCCGGTGCGTCCGGTCGCTGCGCAAGCACCTCGACGGTGGCACCGAGCCGCTCCAGGGTGGCGACCATGGTCTCCCACTGCTGGCGGCTGCGGACCGAGTCGGGCTGCACATCCAGGTTCATGTACGGGTTGATCGAGTAGGCAACCCGGAAGTGGTCGGGCCGTACGGCCCCGTAGTGACGTCCCCACTGCAGCTGCTGGCCCGCCACCGTGCGCCTCCTCATGATTCCAGCATGTTGCCGGGTTGTCCGACAATCTGACTGTGGGACCATGATGCCTGACAACGGCGCCGCGGACAACTGGCTCGCTACGACCGGCAGGGGACCTGCTCGTGTACGACTCGCTCACGTTGGAACACTCCTCGACCGTCGAGCGCGCGGCCGACGAGCTGCGCCGCGCCATGTTCGCCGGCGAGCTCGAGCCCGCCACCCCGTTGCGCGAGGTCGGGCTTGCTGAGTCGCTGGGCGTCGCCCGCAGCACGGTGCGCGAGGCGCTCGGGCTGCTCATCGCCGAGGGCCTGGTCATCCGGGTGCCCAACCGGGGCGTCGCCGTCGCCGACCTCGACCCTGAGGCGCTCGCAGACGTGTTCCGGGCCCGCACCGTCCTGGAGGAGGCGGGCGTGCGCGCGTGGCCCGATGCGGCCGAGGACCTGCGGGCGGCGCTGCGCGACAGTGTCGAGGCCTACGCCCTGCTCGCCGACCAGGGCGCCGAGCCGCAGCAGCTGACCCGCGCCCACATCGATGTCCACCGAGCACTCGCCGCGCTCACCAGCAGCGAGCGCCTGCTCGGGCTGGTCGATGCGCTGCACGGCGAGATCCGGCTGACGCTGGCACACGTCGACCGGGTGCGCGCCAACGCACACGAGCAGGTTGCTGCCCATCGTGACCTCATGCAGCTGCTCGAGCAGGGCCGCACCGAGGATGTCGTACGGTCGCTGCGCGAGCATCTCGGCGGGGCGCAGGCCTCGCTCGACGCGGCGCTGCACCACTGACACCATGGTGAGCGTGCAACGCGTGCTGATCACCATCATCGCCAACGCGGTCGCGCTCGCGGTTGCCGCGGTGCTGTTCGACGGCATCCGCGTGGGCAGCGCGAGCACCGGCACCGGTGAGCAGGTCAGCACCGTGCTGCTGGTCGGCATCGTGCTGGGCATCGTCAACGCCATCGTCTCGCCGGTGGTCAAGCTGCTGGCGCTTCCGCTGATCATCCTGACGCTCGGGCTCTTCCTGCTGCTGGTCAACGCCGCGATGCTGTGGCTCACCACCCAGCTCGCCGAAGCCTTCGAGCTGCAGTTCGTGGTCGACGGCTTCTGGACGTATGTCGGCGGCGCGCTGGTCATCGCGATCGTGGGGATGGCCGTCAACGCCATTCTCGATGACTGACCGATCGCACCCGGTGCGCTCGGTCGCGCTGGTGTGCCTGGGCAACATCTGCCGCTCACCGACGGCTGCGGTGGTTCTCGAGCACCAGCTCGCCGGCGCGGGGATCGCCGGCACCGTCACGGTGGCCTCGGCCGGCACCGGCGACTGGCACCTGGGTGCACCCATGGACGAGCGGGCGGCGGCCGCGCTGCGCGCCGCGGGTTACGACCCCAGCGGCCACCTCGCCCAACAGGTGGATGCCACCTGGTTCGCCTCCCACGACCTGCTGCTCGCCATGGATGCGAGCAACCTCGCCGACCTCCATGCGCTGGCCCCCGACGAGGCGGCTCGCTCGCGGGTGGCGCTCTACCGCTCGTACGACCCGGCGAGCGGGCCGGACGGAACCGACGTGCCGGACCCGTGGTTCGGTGGCCCCGAAGGCTTCGACGAGGTGCTGGCGATCGTGGAGCGCACCTCGGCTGAGCTGGTACGAGCGCTCACGGCCCGCTGATCGGCGCCGCAGCGTACGGTGCTCGTCATGGCGCGGATGGGCACGGTCGCGGCTCGGGCCGAACAGCTGCTCGGCCGGGCGGTGGTCGCGACGGTCGCGGTGCCGGGCGGTGACATCTGCACGGCCACCAAGGCTCGGCTCTCGGACGGCTCGAGCGTGCTGGTCAAGACGCGACCGCACCCACCAGCCGGGTTCTTCGCCGCGGAGGCCGACGGCCTGCGGTGGCTCGCCGACGCAGCACCCGCCGGTGGGGTCGCGGTGCCCGAGGTACGGGCCGTTGCCGCGGACTGCTTGATCATCTCCTGGATCGAACCGGGCCGGCCGTCCGCCGAGGCCGCGGAGCGACTGGGTCGCGAGCTGGCTGCCACGCACGCGGCCGGCGCGGAGACCTTCGGCCGTCCCGACGGCGGCACGACCTGGATCGGCACGGCACCGCTGCCGCAACAACCGGCTGACGCCTGGCCGGAGTTCTGGGCCACGGCGCGGGTCGAGCCCTACCTGCGGATGGCTCGGGACAGGGCTGCACTGGCTGAGCAAGACGCCGCGGCCGTGGACCAGGTGCTGTCCTGCACCGCCGAGCTGGCCGGCCCGCCCGAGCCGCCGGCCCGGGTGCACGGCGACCTGTGGTCGGGCAACGTGGTGTGGTCGGCCCAGGCCCACGCCACCGTCGTCGACCCCGCCGCGCACGGCGGTCACCGCGAGACCGACCTGGCCATGCTCGCCCTGTTCGGCCTACCCCAGCTCGACCGCGTCCTCGGCGCGTACACCGAGGCCAGCCCGCTCGCCGACGGCTGGCAGCAGCGCGTGGCCCTGCACCAGCTGCACCCGCTGCTCGTGCACGCCGCGATGTTCGGGGGCTCGTACGGCGCCCGCGCCGGAGCGGCCGCCCGGGCTGCGCTGCAACCCGACCGCACCTGAGCGACCGGCACCCTTCCTCAGCCAGGTCTCAGTCCGGGCTGAGAGGCTAGGCCGATGCGCATCCTCGTGGTCGACGACGACCGAGCGGTCCGTGACTCGTTGCGTCGCTCGCTGCAGTTCAATGGTTACGAGGTCGAGACCGCCGCCGATGGTGCCGAGGCGCTCGCCCGGGTGCCGGCCGTCCGACCCGACGCGATCATCATGGACGTGATGATGCCCCGCCTCGACGGGCTCGAGGCGACCCGCGCGTTGCGCTCTGCCGGCAACGAGCTGCCGATCCTCGTGCTCACCGCGCGAGACGCCATCGGGGACCGGGTCGACGGTCTCGACGCCGGTGCCGACGACTACCTCACGAAGCCGTTCGCGCTCGACGAGCTGCTCGCCCGGCTGCGTGCCCTGCTCCGCCGGGCGGCCCGAAACGTCGCCGACGACGAGGGTGACACCGTGCTGGCCTTCAGCGACCTCAGCCTCGACGTGGCCACCCGCGACGTCCGCCGCGGCGACCGGCCGCTGACGCTCACCCGTACCGAGTGGACGCTGCTCGAGCTGTTCCTGCGCCGGCCCCGACGGGTGCTCGAGCGGGCGTTCATCCTCGAGGAGGTCTGGGGGTACGACTTCCCGACGACCGCCAACTCCCTCGAGGTCTACGTCGGCTACCTGCGCCGCAAGACCGAGGCCGAGGGGGAGGCGCGGCTGCTGCACACCGTGCGAGGCGTCGGCTACGTCCTGCGCGAGACGCCGCCGTGACCGCATCACCCTCGTACACCCGCTGGCCGGCCCTGGGCCGCGAACGGCTGGCCAAGCACGTCACCCTCGCCTCGAGGGTCACCATCCTCACCTCGCTGGCGGTGGGCCTGACCCTGGCGGTGGCCAGCGTCGCGGTCTACGTCACGCTCCGCATCGAGCTGGAGTCCTCGCTCGACGAGTCCCTGATCCAGCGCGCGCAGGCCACCGCTGACACGCCGCTGGTGCAGTCGGCCTTCGACAACAACATCCCGACCCAGTTCGTCACCGCCTCCGACGTCCGCCTGGCCGTGCTCACGCCGGCGGGCACCGCACGCGGTGAGCGGCACTTGATCGACGTCTTGTCGAGCTCGGAGCTTGCCGTTGCCCGCGGGGGGCGCTCGCAGTCGTTGCGCACGGTGGTCGTCGACGGCGACCGGTCCCGGCTGGTGGCCGTGCGCCAACCGGGCGGCACCGCGCTTGTGCTCGCCCAGTCGATGGAGCCGACGTACCGGTCACTCGAACGGCTCGCCCTCGTCGCCTGGTCCGTCGGACTTGCCGGCGCGCTGCTGGCGGGCCTCGCCGGCTGGGGTGTCGCGACCAACGGCCTGCGCCCGGTGCGCCGCCTGACCCGGGCGGCCGAGCACGTCGCCCGCACCGACGACCTGACCCCGATCGCGCCCGCCGGCACCGGGACCGACGAGCTGGCGCGGCTGACCGCGGCGTTCAACATGATGCTGGCATCGCTCGCAGCCTCGCGACGGCGCCAGGTGCAGCTCGTGGCCGACGCCGGACACGAGCTGCGCACGCCGCTCACCAGCCTGCGCACCAACCTCGAGCTGCTCGCGCAGGCCGAGCAGCACGGCGGCCTCCCGGACCAGGCCCGTGCCGAGCTGCTGGCCGACGTCGACGCTCAGATCGACGAGCTCAGCACCCTGGTGGGTGACCTGGTGGAGCTGGCGCGGGAGGAGCCGATGGCCCACGACCTGGAGGCTGTCGACCTCGTCGATGCCGTCGAGGCCGCCGTGGTGCGCGTCCGGCGTCGGGCTGGCGGGGTGCGTATCGACACCAGGCTCGAACAGTGGCTGGTGGTCGGTGAACCCCACCTGCTGGAACGAGCGGTCACCAACCTGCTCGACAACGCAGTGAAGTGGAGCCCACCGGGCGGGGTGGTCGAGGTACGGCTGACCGGAGGGGAGCTCACGGTGCGCGACCACGGGCCCGGCATCGCCGCGGGCGACCTGCCGCGGGTGTTCGACCGGTTCTACCGCTCGGTGGAGGCGCGCAGCCTCAGCGGCTCGGGACTGGGCCTGGCCATCGTGCGCCGCACCGCCGACCGCCATAGCGGCCAGGTGAGCGCCGCCAACGCCCCGGACGGTGGCGCCGTGTTCACGCTGCGGCTGCCGGGCAGCGGCGTGCATTGACAGCCACGTCTCACGGTCGGTTCAGGCCGGTCTCAGGGAGCCTGCGCACTATGGCGTCATGACTTCGTACGATCCGTTCGGCAAAGAGCCGCAGCAACGACCCGACGCCGAGGACACCGAGACCATCGGGGGCTTCAGCTCTCACGACCCGGCCAAGCCGACCCGCCGCGGTGGGCCGGTCGTGGTCGCGGCCCTGCTCGCCGGCGTGCTCGGCGGCGTCGGCGGCGCGGCTGGCTACGCCGCGATCGACGGTGCCGGCACCGGCGGGGACACGGCGTCACAGTCGGCCGGTGGGGGCTCATCGGCCGGTGACGTCAGCACCGCAGAGTCCCTCGACAACCAGTCCGCGAACACCCGGACGGCGCTGAGCGGTTCGGTGCAGGACGTCGCCGCGTCGGTGCTGCCGTCGGTGGTGAAGATCGATGTGCGCACCAGCCAGGGCGCCGGGAGCGGGTCGGGCATCATCTTGTCGAGCGACGGCCAGATCCTCACCAACAACCACGTTGTCGAGGCCGCCGCCAACGGTGAGCTCACGGTGGCCTTCAACGACGGCTCCACGGCGCCGGCAAAGGTGGTGGGCACCGATCCGCTGACGGACCTGGCCGTGATCCAGGCCGATGGCGTGTCTGGCCTCGCCCCGGCCACGCTCGGCAGCTCCGACGACCTCGTCGTCGGCCAGCAGGTGGTGGCGATCGGGTCGCCGTTCGGGCTGGAGAGCACGGTGACCAGCGGCATCGTCAGCGCCCTGGACCGCCCGGTCGCGGCCGGCGACTCCCAAGGCGGCGCCGGCTCGGTGTTCCCGGCCATCCAGACCGACGCCGCGATCAATCCCGGCAACTCCGGCGGCGCGCTGGTCACCTCCGACGGCAAGGTCGTCGGCATCAACTCCGCCATCCGTACCGACTCCTCGTCGATGGCCAGCACCGGCGGGTCGATCGGACTCGGCTTTGCCATCCCGATCGACGAGGCGCGGCCGGTCGTCGCCCAGCTCAGCCAGGGCGAGGCCGCCACGCACGCCCGGATCGGGGTCAGCGTCAGCGACGCCGTGGACGACAACGGGGTGGTCAACGGGGCCGGAGTCCAGGATGTCAGCGCGGGCAGCGCCGGCGAGGAGGCCGGGCTCGAGCGCGGCGACATCATCGTCAAGGTCGACGACGACCTCATCAGCGGATCCGACGACCTGGTGGCCACCATCCGCAGCCACCGTCCTGACGACGTGGTGAGGCTCACCTACGTCCGCGACGGTGACAACCGGACCACCGACGTCACGCTCGACAGCGACGAGGGCACGCCGACCTCATGACCTGAGCAGGTCGCCGACCAGCTCGCGGAGGATGTCGAAGCCGCGCTGGGACAGGATCGACTCCGCGTGGAACTGGACGCCGACGTAGTGCGGTCCGCGCAGCAGGTGCACGTCGCCGGTGAGCGGGTCGGTCTCCACCGACACCCCGGCCGGCAGTCCGTGGTCGGCGCTCCGCGCGACGAAGGTGTTGTAGAAGCCGACGACCTCGTCGCGACCGAGCAATGGCAGCCGGTTCTGGGTGCCCTGGAACACGATGTCCTTGTAGGCCAGGTCCAAGCCGAGCGCACCGGACAGCACCTGGTGGCCCAGGCAGACCGCGAGAAAGGGCCGCTCGGCCGCCAGCAGGCCGTCGACGACGCGCCTCATGGTCGCCATCTTGGGATCGGCGAGATCGCGAGGGTCACCGGGGCCGGGCCCGACCACGACCAGATCGTAGCCGTCGGTGCACCCGGGCAGCCACGCGTGGTGACGCACCACGTCGGTGGTCATGCCGAGCACCCCAAGCACGTGGCGCAGCATGTTGACGAAGTCGTCCTCGGCGTCCACCACCACCGCCCGCAGCCCCTTCAGGTCAGGCTGCGCGGGGGTGCCCGACTGGTCGGTGAGCCAGAACGACGCCAGCCGCTGGTTGCGCAGGCCCAGCGCGATGCGGACGTCCTCGTCCGACGCCAGCTCGCTCACCTCGGCACCCACTGGCACCGGCGGGTCGACGAGGCCGAAGCCCGTCAACACCCCACCGGCCTTGGCGTGGGTCTCGGCCGTCTCGTATGCCGGGTCGGAGTCGCGCACGAGCGTTGCGCCGGCGGTGACCGACACCCGGCCGGCCGTGTCCACGTCCGCGGTGCGGATGAGGATCGGAGCATCGGCGGTCGGTCCTCCGGCCTCGTCGCGACCGAGCAGCGCCAGCACCGAGCCGTAGTAACCGCGGCCCGCCGGCTCGTAGCGGGCGATCAGGCGGCAGGCGTTCTCGACCGGGCTACCCGTGACGGTCGCGGCGAACATGGAGTCGCGCAACACCACCCGCGGATCGCGCTGCGTGCGCCCGGCGAGCAGGTACTCGGTGTGCACGAGGTGGGTCATCTGCTTGAGGTACGGCCCGAGCACAAGCCCACCCTCGGAGCAGATGTCGCACATCATCTTGAGCTCCTCGTCGACGACCATGAAGAGCTCGTAGATCTCCTTCTCGTCGGTGAGGAAGTCCAACATCGCCTGCTTGCGCGCGGCGTGGGTATCCAGGCCGCGCAGCCGGAACGTGCCCGAGATCGGGTTCATCCGCACCTGGCCGCCGTCGAGGCTGACGTGGCGCTCGGGGCTCGCGCCGATCAGCCACCGGTCACCGGTGAAGACGCAGAACGTCCAGTACGCGCCGCGTTCGCGCTCGAGCAGGCGGCGCCACACCGTCAGCGCCTCGGCATGGCCGAACTGCTCGGCCTGGGCCCGCCAGGTGCGGCCGATGACGAGGTTGGCACCCTCGCCGTTGCCGATCTCGTCGCGGACGACCGCGGCCACGACCTGCTCGTAGTCGTCGTCGGCAGTCTCGAAGCCACCGCGGTCGGTGAACACCGGTGGCTGGTCGGGCAGCGCCGCTAGCGCCTCGGCCAACGGCAGGGAGCGCTCGTGGTCGATCGTGACCGACGACAGCGGGGTGCCGTCGTCGACCGCCGCGAAGCCACGCTCGCGTACCTGGCGATAGGGGATGGCGACGAGCCGGTCGAAACGGCGCCCCGGCGCCGGGGTGCCGTGCTCCAGCGGGATGTCAGCCAGGCGCTCCAGGTCGGTGCGCTCCCCCGCGAGCAGGGTCACCGAGTCCTCGTTGCCGAAGCGGATCAGCGCGTACGCCGACCGATGGAGGACCTCATCAAAGGGGCTCACCCGAGCCATTGTTTCATCCGGCGAGCGCGAACAGGCTGCGCAGGTGCCGCTCACCGAGGCTGGCGTCGACCGGTTGACTCCCCTCCCCGAGGGCGGGCGGTGGGGGCCGGACGTAGGTGTGCCCGGTCGGCATTGTCCACACGATGTCGGGGGAGTGGGCCCGCAGCCGGTCGAGACCGTCGAGACCGTTGGTGGTGCGGACAGTGATGCCGGGGTGGTCCTTGACGACGTGGGCGAGCTTGCCCAGGCTCTGCCCGTTGGCGGCCGAGGTGGGACCGCCGTCCTGGTGCTCGTGGACATGGTCGACGTCGACGATGCGCCCGCCGCTGAGGCGGCAGAGCTGATCGCGGTTGAGCGCGAACTGGCGCAGACCACCGGAGAACAACCTGGCCGTCGAGTCCATCGCGAGCAGCCGACCGTCGGCCGGGTCGCAGCACAACCCGCGCAGCACGGTGCGTCCCCCGGCTGCATCGGCATCGTCGACGATCTCGCGGATGACGTCGGCAGAGACCGCGCCGTAGCCGCGCAGCAGACCGGGTGCGTCGTCGATGCCCAGCAGCGTCGCCGCGCTGATGACGACCTGCACCTCGAGGTGCAGCGGCAGGCGGCGCTCCGGCGCCCGATGCGCGGAGACCACCTCCCCGGCACCAGCCGACCTGCTCCAGTCGTCCCACGCCGGGTCGGCGGGGCCGGGGTCGGCATCCAGGGGCGGCCACGGCGGCGGGTTCGACCACGTCCACGGCTCCCACCCGTCCACCGACGTCCACGACGGTGGTGGCCCGGCAGTCGGGACCAGCCGGGCGCCGGTGACCCGCTCGACGAACAGGTCGGCCAGCAGCGCGTCGATCGAGCGGCCGTCGCCGTCGCGGCGCATCCCCCGCGCGGTGCGGTCCAGCAACCCGAACACCGCCAACGCCTCCTCCGCCCGCAACGTCGCGTACACCCCGGCGACCCCGTCCACCGGGTCTCCCAGCCGCACCCCACGCCGGTCCCGGCGCGCCACCACGGCCCGCCTGGCCGCCGCCCCCGGATCGACAGCCAGCACCCGCCGATGCGCCGCCCGCTCAAGCTGGCCCGGGCTCAGAGCGGCTCGCAGCGCGTCCTGGGCGAGCTCGGAGTCGACCAGCCTGCGCTGGGAGGGCGTGAGGATCTCGGTGACCGAGGTCACCCGGCGCAGGCCCGACATCGACACCCTCCCGGTGCCGACCAGCGCCAACAGCTGCGGATGATCCGCAACCGCCCGGGTCGCATCGGCGAGGCGGCCGCAGGCGGTCGCCGTCGCCACCTGCAGCCTGGCGGCCAGCTCGGTGGCGGCGGTGCGGCCCTGCAGGTGCTCCGGCACCCGCTCGGCCTGATCCTGGGCCAACCGGGCGGCACCGAAGGCGGTCAGATCACGGGCCTGGGCTGCCTGGACGGCGTTCGCCAGCCGCTCCTGCGCAGCGATGCGCTCGATCAACTGCGCCGGCGTGAGCTCATCGGCCGCCGGCGACACTCCGACCACGGCGCTGAGAGTGGCGCGGTCGCAACCCGTCGCCTCCGCGAGCGCATCGAGGACGGTGTCGAACATGGACTCATTGCAGCACCCACCACCGACAGTGTCAGATGTCGACGGTGCCGCCCGAGCGCCAGTAGAATCCGTCACGGCGGTCGAGGAAGCCCTCGTCGACCAGGTAACGGCGCACGGCCGCCACGTCGTCGTGGCGGAGCCGCGCGATGGCGTTCACCTCGGGTTCGGAGTAGATCTGCCCCAGCTCGAACTCCTGCGCGAGCCGGTCGAGCAGCACCAGCCGCTTCGACCGCTTCGCCGGAATGCGCGCCCAGCGACCGTCGGCGCCGACGAACACCCGCCGAACCGCCTCATTGTTCACTTCTGTCACAGTTTTGCCCTCTCTCGCCGAATAGGGATCTTCGTCGCTCGCGGTCGGCCCCGACATCACCGAGAGCCTGCCGTCGGAGGCGGCCGAAGCCGCCGCCCCGATCCCCGACCAGCCCGTCGCGGCCGGCCGGACGAGACTCAGCGCCCGAGCTGGTCGAGCCAACGTCGGCTCGTCCCCACCGTTGTCAGCTGCTGAGTCGCGCGCGTGAGCACGACGTAGAACACTCGCCAGGCCGTCTCGGAGGCATCGAGCACCTCGTCGGGCTCGATGGCGATCACTCCGTCGAACTCCAGGCCCTTGGTGTCCAATGGCTCGAGCACGCGGATCCGGCGGTCGGCCGCGGTCACGTCGGCCAGCAGCGCGTCGGCGGCTGCGTGCCGGTCGGGCGGCACCACAACCGCGATCGTGCCCTCCAGCGCAGCGGCCAGCTCGCTGACGGCGTCGGTGATCGTCGCGGCGAGGTCGTCGGGGTCGACGATTCGGTGCTGCGGCTCGCGCCCCGTACGCCGGACCGCGTCCGGCAGGTCCGGGTCGGTGACCACGTGTTGCACCACCTGGGCGGCCAGCGCGAACACCTCCGCGGAGTTGCGATAGTTGGTTGAGAGTCGAAACGTGTGCTCGGTCTTGTTCTCCAGCGCCTGCGCCCGGGCCTGTGCAGCCTCGGCCGGCAGCGGCCACGACGACTGTGCAGGGTCACCCACGATCGTCCAGCTGGCGTACCGTCCGCGACGGCCCAGCATGCGCCACTGCATCGGCGACAGGTCCTGGGCCTCGTCGACGAGAACGTGGGCATAACCGTCGTCTCCGGTCCGGCTGGTCGTCCGCGCCCGACGCGAGTCTGCCTCCTCGCGCTCGAAGCTCATCTGCTGCCTCGGACCCTCGTCGGGGTCGGGCTCCTCGGGCACCACGTCGCCGAGCAGGTAGCGCAGCTCGTCGATCAACGGCACGTCCTCGATGCTCGGCGGTCCGAAGTCCTCCGCGGCGGCGAGGAGGGTGCCGACCTCGTCGGCACTGAGCACGCCCTCGGCATATCGGCGCAGCCGCACCGGGTCGCGCAGCCAGCGCCAGACCTCGACAGCCTCAAGCGGCGGCCACCAGGACCGGGCAAAGCTCCCCACCGGCCCGTCGCCGCCCAGCTCGTCGGCGAACGCCTCCTTGCCCCGGTTGAGCGCGCGCTCGGCGCGGACGCGCGACCACAGCAGCTCGAGCAGCGCATGCTCCACCTTGCGGACCGGGCGGTTGCGGTTCTGGCCGCCGGACAGCAGCTGACGGGCCAGCCCCGCGAGGTCTCGCTCGTCGAGCTCCAGGACCTGGTCGCGCCAGAACGTCCGCAGCTGCGTGGGGGTGCCCGGTGCGGTGTCGCGCGCGGCCCGGGCTAGCACGCGGCGCATGCGGGCCGAGCCCTTGACCACAGCCACTGTGGGCGGGTCGTGCCGGGTGGCGCGGATGCCGTCGACGACCGCACCGACCGCGCGCAGCGTCACGGTGGTCTCGCCGAGACTCGGCAGGACCCGGTCGATATAGGTCATGAAGACCCCCGACGGCCCGACGATGAGCACGCCGCCGGCCTCGAAACGGCGGCGGTCGGTGTAGAGCAGGTACGCCGCGCGGTGCAGGGCGACCACCGTCTTCCCGGTGCCCGGTCCGCCACCGATGGTGGTCACGCCCCGCCCCGGCGCGCGGATCGCCTCGTCCTGCTCCTTCTGAATCGTGGCGACCACGGAGTGCATGTACGCATCGCGCGCCCGTGACAGCTGCGCCATCAGGGCACCGTCGCCGATCACCGCCATGTCGGCGGGTGCGGAGTCGGCGTCGAGCAGCTCGTCCTCGACGCCGACGACGGTCTGGCCGCGGCCACGGAGCACCCGGCGGCGAATCACCCCGGCGGGATCCTGCGCGGTCGCTTGGTAGAAGACCGCGGCGGCCGGTGCTCGCCAGTCGATGAGCAGGATCTCCTGGTCGGCGTCGCGCAGCCCGACGCGCCCGATGTAACGCGGCCCGTCGACCTGCGGTCCGGCAACGAGGTCGAGCCGGCCGAAGACCAGGCCCTCGTGCGCCGCGTCGAGCGCCGCGATGCGCTTGGCGGCCTGGAAGACCATCGCGTCGCGCTCGACGAGGCCGCCCTCGTGGCCCAGCCGAGCCCGGCCGTGGCCTTCGCGGGCCAACGCCTGCGCCGACCTGGCCGCCGCGTCGAGCCGGTCGTACACCCGGTCGACGTAGGTCTGCTCGACGGCCACCTCGCGCTGTGCGACCTGGTCGTTGTCCTCCGACACGGTGTGATCGACTCCCGGGTGCGGCGAAATCTGCGAACCCCCGATCGTACGCTGTGGCTCAGCGGCGCAGGAAGGTGCTCATCGCGGCGCGGGCCTCGGGGCTGGCGAACAAGCGCGCCGAGTGTGCGGCCACCTGTTCGCCGTGAGTGTCGATGCGCGCGAGCAACTCTGCATTGAGCAGCCCCTTGGCCTCGCGGGCGCCCTGCCGCGTCGCCTGCGCGAACTCCGCCGCCAGCGACGCCACCGCGCCCTCGACGGCGTCGTCCGCGACGGCGGTGGTGACCAAACCGTACTCAACGGCCTCGCGGGCACCGAACGGCGCGCCTGACAGTACCGTCAACGCCGCCCCGCGGGGGCTCATTCGCGGCAGGAGGGTCAAGGAGATGGCCGCCGCCGCCAGGCCCAGGCGTACCTCGGTCAGCGCGAACGTCACCGACTCCGCAGCCACCACCACGTCGGCCGCGGCCACGATGCCGAGCCCGCCCGCTCGGACCGGCCCGTCGAGCCGCACCAGCACCGGCACCTCCAGCGCCACGATGGCCCGCTGCAGCGCGACCATGTCCCGCGCCCCCTGCTCCATGCCGTCCGCGACCGCCTCGCGCAGGTCGGCACCCGAGCAGAACACTGGCCCGGCCGAGCGGATGACCGCCACACGTACCGACGGGTGGCTGGCGGCCGCGGCAAGCTGAGCGCGCAGGTCACCGATCAGCTGGCGGCTGAGCGCGTTGCGGTTCGCGGGGCTGTCGAGCGTGAGGGTGGCGACCGCATTGGCCACCTCAAGGTGCACCAGCTGGTCGGAGTCCATGCCGCGATCATCCCTGACCCTCATCGGCCGCAGGTAGCGTCACGACTTGTGGAGACGCGCGACACCGTACGGATGGGCACCGCGCAGGGTCGCTGGGTGCTGCTGGCCACCATTCTCGGCAGCGGCATGGCACTGCTCGACGGGACCGTGGTCAACGTGGCACTGCGCGTGATCGGGGCCGACCTGGGCGCCGACCTCGCCGACCTGCAGTGGGTCGTCAACGCCTACATGCTGACGCTGGCGAGCCTGATCCTGGTGGCGGGCTCGCTCGGCGACCTGCTGGGCCGGCGGCGCGTGTTCCTGGTCGGTGTGATCTGGTTCGCCGTCGCCTCGGCGCTGTGCGGCCTGGCGCAAGGACCGATGCTGCTGATCGTGGCGCGGGCCCTGCAAGGAGTGGGCGGGGCGCTGCTGACACCGGGAAGCCTGGCCATCTTGCAGTCGAGCTTCCACCGAGACGACCGCGCCCGGGCCATCGGCGCCTGGTCGGGGCTCGGTGGCGTGGCGGCGGCCATCGGCCCGTTCCTGGGAGGCTGGCTGGTGCAGGAGGCCTCCTGGCGGTACGTGTTCTTGATCAACGTGCCGCTGGCGGCCGCAGTGGTAGCGGTCACCGTGCGCCACGTCCCCGAAAGCTGCGACCGCACCGTCGCCGGGCGGCACGTCGACACCCTCGGCGCGGTCCTGGGTGCGCTCGGCCTGGGCGGGGTGACGTACGCGCTGATCGAGGCGGGTGGCGACAGCGGTGTGCTGGCCGTGGTGGTCGGGATTGCGGGTGCCGCGGCAATCGCCGCCTTCGTGGTGCACCAGCGGCGGGCGCCGTACCCGATGGTCCCGCCCAGCCTGTTCGCCTCACGCATCTTCACCGTCAGCAACCTGCTGACGGTGGTCGTCTACGCCGCGTTGGGCGCAATGTTCTTCTTCGTCGTGCTGAACCTGCAGGTCACATTGGGCTACACCCCGCTGGAGGCGGGCATCTCACTGTTCCCGATCACCGTTTTCATGCTGGTCTTCTCGGCTCGATCCGGCGCGCTCGCGACCCGGATCGGCCCGCGCCTGCAGATGAGCGCCGGGCCGATCGTCTGCGCGGTGGGCGTCGGCCTGCTGATCGGCATGGACGCCGACAGCAGCTACCTCACCGGAGTGCTGCCGGGGGTCAGCATCTTCGCCGCCGGGCTCACCGTGCTGGTGGCGCCACTGACCGCGACCGTCCTGGCTGCGGCCCCGGACCGGTATGCCGGGGTCGCCAGCGGCGTGAGCAACGCAGTGGCCCGTACCGGGAGTCTGCTCGCCGTTGCCGCCCTGCCGGTGGCGGTGGGGCTGAGTGGCACCGACTACGACGACCCGGCGGCCTTCGGAGCTGGGTTCCGTCACGCGATGTCGGTCAGCGCCGCGCTGCTGGTGGCCGGCGGCCTGCTGGCGCTCGTCGGGCTGCGCCGCGCCGGCACCGAGCTCCTGAGCGAGTCCGAAGAGCCTGCGGCCGTGGAGCCGGCACCCGAGGAGCCACCGGTGTTCGCGCTGCCGCACTGCCCCCCGTCGTCGGTCAGGCCTTCGGGGGCATCCCTGCTCAAACAACCGTGACGGCCACGCCATGCCAACCAGTAGCGCCGTCGGGCCGAGGTGCAGTTCGCTGCGAGGTCTGCGTCTCGCCGTCGTCGTCGGTGGCCCGGACCTCGAGGGTGTGCGTGCCGGGCTCGGCCGCCCACTGCCACACCCACTGCCGCCAGGTGTCGCTGCCGTCGGCAGTGGCCAGGCGCGCCTGCTGCCACGTCCCGTTGTCGACTCGCACCTCGACCTTGCTGATGCCGCGGTGCTGGGCCCAGGCGACGCCGGCGACGGCCACGGTGCCCGTCTTGACGGTGGCGAACGACGTCGGCACGTCGATGCGGGAGGCGGTCTTGATGGGCGCCTGCGCCGCCCAACCGCGGTCGGTCCAGTACGCCGAGAACTCCGAGAAGCTGGTGACCTCCAGGTCGGTGAGCCACTTGGTCGCCGAGACGTAGCCGTACAGTCCCGGCACGACCATGCGCGCGGGAAAGCCGTGCTCGATCGGCAGCGGCTCACCGTTCATCGCGACGGCGATCATCGCATCCCGCCCGTCGGTGAGCGCGTCGATCGGGGTGCCCGCGGTGAAGCCGTCTGAGCTGGTCGACAGCACCGCATCGGCACCCGCACGGACGCCCGCCTCGTCGAGCAGGTCCTTGACCAGCACCCCGGTCCAGGTCGCGTTTCCCGCCAGCTCGCCACCGATCTCGTTGGACACGCAGGTCAAGGTGACCCGGCGCTCCACCAGCCGCCGTTTCAGCAGGTCGGCAAAGCTGATCTCGAGCTCGTTGTCGACCGCTCCGTGGATGCGCAGCGACCAGGTTCCGGCTGGCACGTCGGGCGGCGTCAGCGCGGTGTCGATGCGGTAGAAGTCCTCGTTGTCGGTCAGGTAGCTGGTGATCCCCCGCACCGGCAACGACGCGCCCTTTGGCACCGCGCCTGCCGTGTCCGCGGCGGCGGGGATCATGGTCTGCTTGCGGGAGGCGATCGCCGCAGCCGGCCCCACCAACCGTGCACCAATGCCACCGATGGCTACCACGGCACTGGTGGCGAGAACGGCCTCCAGGAACCTGCGCCGGTCGAAGTCGGCGCCCACGTCGTCGCCGGGGTGCGGCTCCCCCCAGGCCGCGGACTCCGCGTGCCGGCGCCTGGCGAGCGCCGAGAGCAGCCACGAGAGCGTACCGATGCTGACGACCAGGGCGAGCAGTGCCGGCAATACGGTCACGGGCGCCGATCCGAGCGACGTCCGGTCGGTCGCCGCAGCCACCACTGCCAGCACGCCCAGCGTGGCGGTGATCGCGATCGCCACCCTTGGGTGACGCAGTCCGATCACGCCGGCGGCCGCGGCGACCAGTGCGATGACAGCGATGATGGCGGCAAGCAGCACCAGCTTGTCAGTGCTGCCGAACTGCTCGACCGCGAAGTCCTTGAGCGCCGGGGGCGCGAGATCGATGACGGCGTTGCCCACCGAGACGATAGGGGCCGGGACGCCGGTGAACAGGGCTGCGGCCAGGGACGCAGCGGCCACGCCGGCCGCCGCCGCCAGCAGACCCGCTCCGGCGGCGGCCAACCGGGTGCTGGTGCGGAAGCTGGTCACAGCACGGGTTCGGTTCAGCGGAGTCTCAGGATTGCCGTCACGACCCTGCGTGACATGATGCTCACAAGGTCGCGGCATAGTCCGCCCTAGTCTGCTCGGCGACGCTGCCCCAGCCGAACACCTCGACGGCGCGCTGCCGGCCGGCCTGTCCCATGGCGTGCGCGCGGGCGGGGTCGGTGGCGACCGCCGTCAGCGCCGCGGCGAGGTCGGCCTCGAACCGGGCCGCGTCGACCGGCATCCCGGTCCCGTCGTCGGCCTGCTCGATCTCCACCAGCAGTCCGGTCCTGCCGTCGTCGACCACCTCGGGGATCCCGCCGGTCGCGGTGGCGACGACGGCGGTGCCACACGCCATCGCCTCCAGGTTGACGATGCCGAGCGGCTCGTACACCGAGGGGCAGGCGAAGACGGTGGCGGCGGTGAGCAGGGCGACGACGTCGGGACGGGGCAGCATGCCGGCGATCCAGACGATGCCGTCACGCCGGGTCCGCAGGTCTGCGACCAACCCCTCGACCTGCGCGCCGATCTCGGGGGTGTCCGGTGCACCGGCGCACAGCATGACCTGCACCTCCGGCGGCAGGGCGGCCACCGCGCGCAGCAGGTGCGGCAACCCCTTCTGCCGGGTGATCCGGCCGACGAACACCACGCTCGGCCGGTCCGGGTCGAGCCCCAGCGCGCGGACGCGGTCGAGGTCGTGCACCGGCTGCCACAGCTCGGTGTCGATGCCGTTGCGGACGACGTGGACGCGAGCGGGGTCGACGGCTGGATAGCTGCGCACCACGTCGACGCGCATGGCATCGCTCACCGCAATCACGGCCGCCGCGCCTTCCACCGCGGTGCGCTCGACCCACGAGCTCACGGCGTAACCGCCGCCCAGCTGCTCGACCTTCCAGGGCCGCAGCGGCTCCAGGCTGTGCGCGGTGAACACGTGCGGCACCCCGTACACCATGCTCGCCAGATGTCCGGCCATCGCGGCGTACCAGGTGTGGGAGTGCAGCACGTCGGTGCCGGCGACGCCCGCGGCCATGGCCACGTCGACACCCAGCGACTGCAGCGCGCCATTGGCCTCACGCAGGGCATCGGGCACCGGGTACGCCGACGTCCCGGGCTCCTCGCGAGGGCCGCCCCAGCAGTGCACCCGTACGTCGAGATCGTCGATGCGCCGCAGCGCCCGGACCAGCTCGGCGACGTGCACACCGGCACCGCCGTAGACGTCGGGAGGGTACTCACGACTCAGCACATCGGCGCGCATGTCGCGACCCTAGCCCTGGCTGACCGCAACCCCATGGGGTCGCCGCATGGCGGTGCGTGGTCGTGGTCCCAGGGTCCTGACGATCGTGCTGGCGGGTGGTGAGGGCAAGCGGCTGATGCCGCTCACCGCCGACCGCGCCAAGCCCGCGGTGCCGTACGGCGGGATCTACCGGCTGGTCGACTTCGCGTTGTCCAACGTGGTCAACTCCGACTACCGCAAGGTCGTCGTGCTGACGCAGTACAAGAGCCACAGCCTGGACCGGCACGTCACCCAGACCTGGCGGCTGTCGTCACTGCTGGGCAACTATGTGACGCCGGTCCCGGCGCAGCAGCGGGTCGGGAAGCGGTGGTATCTCGGCAGCGCCGACGCGATCTTCCAGAGCCTCAACCTGGTCCGAGACGAGCACCCGGACATCATCGTCGTCGTCGGTGCCGACCACGTCTACCGCATGGACTTTGCGCAGATGGTCGAGTCGCATCTCGACAGCGGCGCCGCGGCGACCGTGGCGGCGATCCGGCAGCCCATCGAGCTGGCCGACCAGTTCGGCGTCATCGACGTCGAGCCCAGCGACACCCGGCGGATCCGAGCGTTCCTGGAGAAGCCCACCGCGCCGGAGGGTCTGCCGGACTCGCCCGGAGAGGTGCTGGCCTCGATGGGCAACTACGTCTTCGACCGTTCGTCGCTGGTCGACGCGGTCACCGCAGACGCCGACAACGACGACAGCCGCCACGACATGGGCGGCGACATCGTGCCCGCGTTCGTGGCCCGCGGCGAGGCCGGTGTCTACGACTTCAAGGACAACGAGGTGCCGGGGGCGTCGGGTCGCGACAAGGCGTACTGGCGCGACGTCGGGACGATGCGCAGCTACCACGAGGCGCACCTCGACCTGGTCAGCGCCTTACCGGTGTTCAATCTCTACAACGCGGCGTGGCCGATCTACACCTACTACGGTCCGCTGGCGCCGGCCAAGCTCGTGCATGGCGCCGAGGAGGCAGCCCCGACGGTCAACGAGGCGCTGCTGTCGCCGGGGGTGGTCGTTGTCGGCGGCACCGTCGAGCGATCGGTGCTGTCGCCGAACGCCTACGTCGACACCGGTGCGGTCATACAAGAGTCGGTGCTGATGCACGAGGTGGTGATCGGCAAGGCGCCGAGGTGCGCCGCGCGATCATCGACAAGGGCGTACATGTGCCGCCGGGGGTGCGGATCGGGGTCGACGCCGAGGAGGACGAGGCACGCGGTCTGAGCCGGCAGGACGGGCTGACCGTCGTGAGCAAGTTCCAGCCCATCCCCGCCCGCCGCTAGCCCCCGGTGTGCTGCGCGGCGGCGTAGGCACCCGCCGGCCCGTCGGAGGGACCCGCGTCCTGGACGACGGCTCCCGACGCGATCAGTGCGTCGACGTCCTCGATCCCCCACACTGTCAGCGCCTCGCGCGTGTCCGCACCGGCACCGAGCGGTGGCGGCGCCGTCAGCGCCCCCGGCGTACGGGAGAAGCGCGGGGCCGGCGCGGGCTGCACCACCCCCGCATGCTCGACGAAGGTGCCGCGCGCGACCAGGTGCGGATCGGCAGCAGCCTCGGCGAGCGAGCGAACCGGCGCGACGCAGGCGTCGGAGCCGTCGAACACCTCCAGCCACTGGGCCTGCGTGCGGGTGGCGATGCGGTCACCGAGCACCCGGCGCAACGCACCCCACTGGGCGTGGTCGGCCCGGTCCGGCAGGTCCGGGTCGTCGGCCAGGGCGAGCCCGGCCACGAACGCCGCCCAGAACTGGGGCTCCATCGGTGCGATCGCCAGCTCCCGGCCGTCGGCGCACACGTAGGTGGTGTAGAACGGCGCGCTGCCGTCGAGCAGGTTGCTGCCCCGGCGGTCCTGCCACCAGCCCGCTGCGAGCTGGCCGACCACCATCGCCGTCAGGTGGGCGGTGCCGTCGACGACGCAGGCGTCCACGACCTGACCGCGCCCCGAGCCGCGAGCCTCGAGCAGCGCGGCGAGCACGCCGACGGCGAGGTACAGCGCGCCGCCACCGAAGTCCCCCAGCAGGTTGAGGGGCGGCTGCGGCGGCCGGCCCGCCTCACCGATCGTGCTGAGGGCGCCGGTGACCGCGAGGAACGTGAGGTCGTGCCCGGCGGTGCGCGCCAGCGGCCCGTCCTGGCCCCAGCCGGTCATCCGGCCGTAGACGAGGGCCGGGTTGACCCCGAGGCACTCGTCGGGGCCGAGCCCGAGCCGCTCAGTGACGCCGGGGCGGAACCCCTCGATGAGGACATCGGCGCCGGCGACGAGGTCCAGCACGACCTGGACGCCGTCGGGGTGCTTGAGGTCGACGGCGACCGACGGACGGCCGCGGGTCAGCAGGTCGTACGGCGGCGGAGCCGGTGCCATCGCGTTGCCGCCGGGGCGGTCGACGCGCAGCACGTCAGCGCCGAGGTCGGCCAGCAGCATGGCCGCGAACGGGGCGGGACCGATCCCGGCGAGCTCGACGACGCGGACACCGACGAGGGGGCCGGACAGGGCTTGGGTGGGCATGCGCCTGATTCTGGCATCGCCGCCCCGTCCGATCGTCGAGCAGGCTGCAGTATGGAGCTATGACCACCGATGCTCCCGCCCCGTCGCTCGACCCCGGACTGCTCAGTCTGTTCGACGGCCGCCGGCTGGGTGTCCTCGCGACGCTGAAGCGTGACGGGCGACCCCAGCTGTCCAACGTCCTGTTCGCGTGGGATGCGGCGACACGAACGATCCGCGTCTCCGTCACGGGCGACCGCGCCAAGGTCGCCAACCTGCGGCGAGACCCGCGCGCCAGCTTCTACGTGACGACCGACGACGGCTGGGCGTACGTGGTGGCCGAAGGCGAGGCACAGCTCGGCGCGGAGGCGCGGGATCCCGACGACCAGGCCGCCGACGACTTGGTCGACCTCTTCCGGACCTTGCAGGGCGAGCATCCCGACTGGGAGGACTATCGCACCGCGATGGTCTCCGAGCGTCGGCTGGTGTTGCGGATCGCCGTGGACCGGGTGTACGGCATGGCGCCACGAGGCTGAGTCCGTCCCCACCCTTCCGGCCACCCTTGTCTTACTCTGCGTGACTCTGCGTGCATTCCTTGTCAACCTGCCGGTATGACCTCGCGACGATCAGTGCCGCTCTGCGCCTGGTTGCTGTGCACGGTTCTGCTGGTGATGACCGGTCTCGGCGCGCTCGGCGGCGGGTCCGCCCAGGCAGATGACGGCGCGCGCACCGTACGCCTCGGTGGCATCGCGGTGAACCTCGCCAAGGGCACCCGGCAGGTCGTCACGGTCAAGCACCGCCGCGGCTGGCACGCCAGGGTCTCGCTGTGGCGGCACGGCGGTGGACGGTGGCACCGGGTGCGGACCGCGGCCGACGGGCGGATCGGCTATGGCGGCCTGGTGCCCCGGCCAGGAGCGTGAGCAAGGCACCGGGACCACGCCGCTCGGCTCGTACCGAGTGACGGAGACCTTCGGGCTGAACCGACGGCCACCCGGCACCGACCTGTCGTTCCACCGGGTCCGCGCCGGTGACTACTGGGTACAGGACAACCAGTCGCGGTGGTACAACACGCTGCGCAACAAGAACCAGGGTGGCTTCCGCTGGCGCATCTCCGGGTACAACAGCTCCGAACGGCTGCGCGACTACCCCAGGCAGTACCGCTGGTCGGTCGTCATCGACTTCAACCGCCCCGACCCCGTACGCCACCGCGGCTCGGGCATCTTCTTGCACGTCAACGGCAGCGGCGCGACCGCCGGCTGCGTGTCGGCTCCCCGGCGGTTCGTCCGCCAGACCATGAAGAAGCTGGACCCGGCCGCCAGGCCCGTCGTCGCCATCGGTCGCTGACGGGCTGGTCACCGGGGGGCGAAGCTGGCCCGGCGGGCAGCCCGGCGCAGCACCGCCAGGATCGCCGGGCCGAGCAACACGATCGCCAGCACGGTGGTGATGGCGCGACCGAGGTCGAAGCCGAGCGTCGACGTGACGAGGGTGAAGACGGCGAAACGTTCGAGGTTGGCGCTCAGCGGGTCGCCCGCCACGTACGACAGTGCGGTGCCCTCGCCGAGGCTGAACGGCCAGAACCACAGGTTCATCAGGGCGCCGTAGGCCAGCGACGCCAACGCCCCGTACGCGGCGAGCATCGCGATCTCTGCGCGGCCACGCAGGCGCCGCGGCAACAGGCCGGCGCCGAGGCCGAACCAGGCCGAGGCCATCATCTGGAACGGCAGCCAGGGGCCGACCCCGGCGGTCAGCAGGGCGGAGGCGAGCAACGACAGGCAGCCGAGGGCGAACCCGAAGCCGGGCCCGAACACCCGCCCGCCGAGCACCAGCAGGAAGAACACCAGCTCGACGCCCCCCGCCCCAGCGCTGAGGGGCCGTAGCGCGGCGTCGAGAGCCGCGAGCACGCCCAGCATCGCCAGCGCGCGCGAGTCGATGCCCTCGTCGGCCATCTCGGCGAGCACCACGGCCAGCACGATGGGCAGCAGCAGGACGAACGCCAGCGGCGCATCGGTGGTGTGCCCGAGGGCGTCGGCGTCGACGTCGACGAGCAGCGGCCAGCAGAACATCGCCAGACCGACGAGGCTGGCCAGCGCGAGCACGAGGTGGGTGCGCGGCCGGCCGGCGATCGTGACCTGCGGCATCGGCGAGACGATGACCTCATCAGCCACGCGGCACCTCCGCCAGCTCGGGGGCGAGCGCGGCGGCCACGGCGTCGACCGTCAGCCAGTCCGCACCGAGCACCTTGGCCACCTGCGGGGCGAGCGTCGAGGCGGACGTCATGACCTCGGCGGTCGGTCCGTCGGCGACGATCTCGCCGTCGGCCATCACCACGACCCGGTCGGCGACCTGTGCCACCAACTCGACGTCGTGGCTCGCGACGACCACCGCGTGCCCGTCGGCGGCCAGCCGCTGCAGCACCCGCACGAGCGCGCGCTTGGCGGTGTAGTCCAGGCCACGGGTCGGCTCGTCCAACAGCACAACGGGCGGAGCGGCCGTGAGCTGCACCGCCAAGACGAGGGCCAGCTGCTGCCCGGCCGACAGGTCACGTGGGTGGCTGCTGGGGTCGACCACACCGAGCACCTGGTGCAGCACCGTGGCGCAGGTGCCCGCTGGCGCCCCGGCCTCGGCGTCTGCCTGCGCGCACTCGTCGGCGACGCTGTCGAGATAGAGCAGGTCGGTGGCGGTCTGCGGCACCAGGCCCACCAGCCGGCGGCGGACAGCCTCTGCGGACGTGCCGAGTGACTCACCCGACACCGACACCGAACCGGCCGAGGGTGCCGACGCCCCGGCGAGTGCCCACAGCAACGAGGACTTGCCCGCACCGTTGCGGCCCATCACGGCCACGGTCTCGCCTGCAGCCACGTCGAGGTCCACCGCGCGTACGGCCACCGTGGCGCCGTGGCGCACGACCACACGGCGGGCGCGTACGCGGGGGGTGGGCGGCTCCGCGGACGTATCGGCGGCGCTTTGCGGGGCGTGGCGCGGGACCGGCGGGTGCGGGGCGGCGGGGAGGCTCGCCCGCAGGCTGGGCGCCAGCCGACGGGCACTGCGCACCGACAGCGGCAACGGCGCCCAGCCGGCAAGGCGGCCGAGCTCGACGACCGGCGGGGCGACCGGGGCATCCACCATGGCGACGGCCGGCTCCGCGCTCGACACGGTGCCGTCCGGTCGCACGCTGAGCACTCGGTCGGCGTACTCGACGACGCGCTCCAGCCGGTGCTCGGCGACCAGCACGGTCACGCCGAGGTCGTGCACCAGCCGCAGCAAGGCGCCGAGCACCTCCTCGGCCGCACCGGGGTCGAGTGCCGACGTCGGTTCGTCGAGCACCAGCACGCGCGGTCCAGCGGTGAGCACGGCACCGATGGCGACCCGCTGCTGCTGGCCACCGGACAGCGCCTGCACGGGTCGCTGCCGCAGGTCGGCGATGCCGAGCAGGTCGAGGGTCTGCTCCACTCTGGTGCGCATCACCGCCGGGGGCACCGCGAGCTGCTCCATCACGTAGGCAAGCTCCTCCTCCACCGACCCGGTGACGAACGAGGCGGCCGGGTCCTGGCCGACCCAGCCGACGACGTGGGCCAGGTCCCGGGGCGGATGGGTGCGCGTGTCCAGGCCGTCGACAAGCACCCGCCCGGCCAGCCGCCCGCCGGTGGCGTGCGGCACCGATCCGTTGACGGCGCCGAGCAGGGTGGACTTGCCGGCCCCGGTGGGGCCGGCTACAAGCACCAGCTCGCCCTCGGGCACCACCACATCGACGTCGCGCAGCACGAGCCTTTCCGCGCCGGCGTAGCCGAACGAGACCTGGTCGAAGACGATCACGCCGGCACCCTGGCTCGTACGAGGGGCGGGCCGAGCCGGTGCGGAACCGATCCCGGCGGTGGTGGCGTCAGCAGCGCCGGCGCCAGGGCTGCCAGCAGCCCGAGGAGCGGCAGCAGCGAGAGGGTCGGCCAGCTCGGTGGCGACACCACCGGTGCGGTCACCAGCGGTGCCACATCACTGGTCACGAGGAACGTCACCGCCACGACGACGCCGGCCAGCACGGCACAGATCTCCGGCGGCGCCCAGCGGTCCGGGCGGTAGCGGGTGCGCTCGACCCGCCGGCCCGCCAGCGTCAGTCCCCCGACGGCGGCCGCCACGCCGGCGGCGAGCATCGGCAACCCGAGCCAGCGTGGCGTGCTGGTGTCGAGCAGGGCGTAGACGCCCACGAGCAGTCCGATCAGTCCACCCATCAGCAGTCCGGCGACGAGCGTACGGATGTGGCTCGGCACAGCGGCTCGACGGCCGTAACCCCGAGCATCCATGGATGCCGCGAGCGCGAGGCTGCGGTCCACCGCATCCTCCAACACCGGCACCACCACGGCGCGCAGGCGGTTGCGACGCCCACCACCCCCACCGCGCAGGCGCCGCGCGGCCCGGACGCGGGCGGTGGACTCTGCCAACTGCGGCAGTACCGACACCGCGACGACGGCGGCGGCGCCGACCTCGTGCAGCGCCGGAGGCATCGACTTGAGCAGCCGCCGCGGGTCGGCCAGCGCATTGGCAGCCCCGACGCAGACCAGCATCGTCGCAAGCCGCAGACCCTCGCTCACCGACGCCAGCAACGCCGACGAGGTGAGCGGACCCAGCAGCGTCGGCGCCCCCGGCCACTGCAGGTCGACACCGGGCAGGGGCAGCAGCACCGGATCTCCGGCAGAGCCGACACCCCCGCCGCCGAGCAGCAACCGGAACACCACCCGGATCACCACCACGAGCAGTCCCGCCAACAGGTACCACCGAAAGGCCCGGGCGTACGGCGCGTCACCGCGCCGTGCCAGCACCACACAGCCGACGACACCGACCAGCGCCAGCAGCAACAGCGGGTTGGTCGTCTGCGCCGCCGCCGCCGCGAGACCCAGTGCCCACGCCCACCAGGCGAGCGGGTGCAGGGTCCGCGGCAGCAGCAACGTGCTCATGACGAGGGCTTTCCTCGGCTCCGTCTGCGCCAGGCGAGACCGGTCCCGAGAGCCGCCAGTGCGGCGACCAGACCGGCACCCACCAGCGTGGACGCAGGGGGCGCGGTGCTCTCCTCAGCGGTCGCCCGGACAGGCACGTCACCGGTCACCACCGGCCCGGACGCAGATCCTGCGGTGCGGTCGGGCCTGTCCGGCGCCCGCTTCGCGGCCGGTTCGGCCTCCCGCTTGGCCTCCCGAGGCTCCTTCTGGGCCGGCTCCCGGACGGGGGTGGGCGTGGGATCGACCGTTCGCGGTGCCTCCGGTGCACGGTGCCGCGGCGGGCTCGGTGTGGTCGCCGGCGGCGCGCTGGTGGTCGGTTCCGACGTCGTCGGCGCCGGCCCCGTCGTCGGATCGGGGTGGTTCGGCGCCGAGGGGGTGGAGCCGGGGCCGGGCGTCGGGCTGGGGCTCGGCGACGGGCTGGGGCTCGGCGACGGGCTGGGGCTCGGCGACGGGCTGGGGCTGGGGCTGGGGCTGGGGCTCGGATCGCTCGGCTCGGCGTACGGAGCGTTGGGGTTGCTGGGCGCCAGCCGTGGCGGCGGCGCTCCCGCCTCGCTCGTGTTGAGCGAGAAGGACCAGCCCTCGAAGCCGCCGGGGATCGTGCTGCTGTTGCCGGCGCCCAGCTGTGAGTACCGCCAGCCGCCACGGTCGGGAGCACTCCAGTATGACCAGTAGGCCTTCGTCGGTGGTGCGTCGACACACGTCTCGACGTAGTCCTCGTCGCCGTCGACCGCGATCTGCTCGGTCGGCGTCGGACGACCCGCCACCCGGCAGATCATCCCGGGCTCGCGCACCGGCATCGCGAAGGTGAATCCCGCGGCCGACAGCGCCTCGATCCCGCTCTGGCTGTCACCGGCACCCGGTGCGCAGCGCACGACGACACCCCCACCCAGCGCCTGGAAGTCGACGACGACGGTGACGCCGTCGGCGTCGGTGCAGAACTGCGGTCCGGCAGCCTGCGCGGGCTGCCCCCCGCCGAGCTGCACACCGAGCACCAGGGCGACCGCGGCCGCCGCCCGCAGCAGCGCCCGGGCCGGTTTGGTCATGGCGCAGACAGGGTGGACAGCGGCTCCCGGTCCAGGCCTGAGATCGCCTGCGGGGTGGAGCGGCGCCACACGTCGCGCTTGTTCCTGGTGATGCCGTCGGACAGCGCCGCTTCGTAGTCGGCCCGGTTGTAGGCGATCGCGCCGAGATCCTTGCGAGCCGGTGACCCGGCGGTGTCCGAGCGCGTCAGCTGCTGGCGGGCGATCCAGTCCGCAGCCTGCCGTGCGGCCCCGTTCCGGTCCACAGCGGAGAGCGCCTGCGCGGCGAGACCGGTGCTGTTGGTGTTGGCGCCCGCGGTCGGCCCCGACCCGTTGAACGCACCGTTGCTCTTCTGCTCGCTCGCCAACCAGGCCCCCGCGTCCGAGATCGCGCCCGCGGGCACCACGTCGCCGCGCTCGCGCCGCGCGATCCGGAGCGCCTGCAGGGCGTAGCCGGTGGCGTCCACGTCGGCCGAGCCGCCGTCGCTGTCACAGCCGGCTGCGCTCATCTCCAGCCGGAAGTAACCCGCCTCGCACTGCTGGCGGAGCAGGAAACGCGCGGTCAGACGGGGCAGCTCTCCCGAGCGGGCGAGTCCCAGCACCGCCAGCGACTGGGTGATGGTGTTGCTGTAGTCGGTGTCGCCGGAGTCCTGCACCCGACCGTTGCCGGCGATGAGGCTCATGAGCTTGCGCCGCAGGTTGAGGTTGGCCTGCTCGACGCCGGCCGGAAGGCCGCCGACGCGACGGGCGAGCAACGTCTTGGCGAGCGCACCGGCGTAGAAGTCCCCGCGATACGACACGTACTCGCGGACGTGCTCGCTCACCGTGCGCAGCACCTTGCGGGCAGACTTGCGGTGGTTGTCCGCACCGACCAGGCCGAAGTAGGTGTCGACGGTCAGGCCCCAGTCGGTGAAACCGTAGGCGACGTTGTTGATGCGCGCGTCGGCGAGCTGGGTGACCTCCCAGTCGGCGGCTCGGTCGGCGCGGTCGGCATTGGTGGCAGCCATCGCCGGGGCAGCGGGCAGGAGGGACAGCGTGAGGCCGGCGGCGGTTGCCGCGGCGGCGGTACGCAGTGAACGGGACTTCATCGTGGGTACACCCTTCGAGACGAGCGGTCCTCGGGAGGAGACCACCGGGCACGAGGGCAGAACCGACCGACCCGGGCTCCACCTGCAGACCTCGACAGTTGTCAGGAGCCGCTCCCCACCGGACAAGCATTCCGACTCACGAGGGTCGGCTGGGCCGGCCTTCGTCTACGGCTGCGGGTCAGTGCCGGACTTGGACCGGCTTCCCCTGCCTGGTGGATCATTGGCGCGGGCCTGGGCCCGCAGGTCGGAGGCTAGCAGCGCCGCGTCCACGCAACCAGAGCGGCAGACCGTCCGTTATGCGGCGAGGGCCGCGTGCATCTCCCAGGCGAGCACCTCGGCCGGCTCGACGGCGACCAGCCGCTGGCCGTCGGCCCCGGTGACCCGAGCTGCATCGCCGGTGCCGAGCCGCCCCGCGCCCTCCAGGTCGACGGCCCCTGCGGCGACGTAGAGGTGGACGTACGGCGCCGTCGGCAGCCGCACGGCCTCGCCGGGCTGCAACCGGGCCGCGTGCAGCGCGGCGTGCCGCTGACGGATACGAATGGCCGCATCGTCGGCGTCGCGGCTCATCCCGCTGGCGACGGTGGCCCAGGCGCCGGCCAGCCGCCCAGGCTCGATCTCGAGCTGCTCATAGCCGGGTGCCACCGAAGCCTCGTCGGGCAGCACCCACATCTGGACGAAGTGCACCGGCTCGGTGCCTGAGCCTGCGCCTGCGCCGGCAGCGGCCCACGCATCGTTCTTCTCGGAGTGCAAGATGCCCCGCCCGGCGCTCATCCGCTGCGCGAGCCCGGGGTAGATCAGACCGTTGTGGCCGGTCGAGTCCTGGTGCACCAGCGAGCCCTGCAGCACCCAGGTGACGATCTCCATGTCGCGGTGCGGATGGGTGTCGAAGCCGGTCCCGGGCGCGACGACGTCGTCGTTGCTGACGAGTAGCAGACCGAAGTGGGTGTCATCGGGATCGTAGTGCGGCCCGAACGAGAACGAGTGCTTGGAGTCCAGCCAGCCGGTGCGCGTGGCGAACCGGTCGCTCGCCCTGCGGACGTCGGTAGTCATGCCCCGCTCAACAGCTCGCCGCGCAGACGTGTTCCTGCGTCTGCGCGGCGCTGCCGGATCAGCGGGTGAAGATCACCAACAAGACGATGACGACGAGGACGAGGGCGATGATCGCGATCAGACGGGTGTTCATGGGCTGCTCCTTTGCGGCGATGTCTCGCGGTGAGACGTGCGGCTGATCGTGTCTGCCGGGAAGGCGGTGCGCAAGTCCACGCGCCGCAACGTCCCTGCTCACAGCCCGTAGGCCTCCAACAGCCGCAGCCAGGCCTCGCTGATGGTCGGGTAGGAGGGCACCGCGTGCCACAGCCGCTGGATCGGCACCTCGCCCACCACGGCAACGGTCGCCGAGTGCACGAGCTCGGCCACGCCGGGTCCGACGAAGGTGGCGCCGACGACCACCTGCCGGTCCTCGTCGACGACCAGACAGGCCCAGCCCTCGTAACCGTCGGCGTACAGGACGGCGCCGGCGACCGCACCGAGATCCTGCTCGACCACGCGCACCGTCAACCCGGCGTCGCGGGCCTGCTGGGCGGTAAGCCCGACGCTGGTGGCGGGCGGGTCGCAGAACACCACCTGCGGGACGGCCGCATGGTCGGCCGTGGCCGCCATCGACTGCCACCGCCCGGTCGCCTCCTCGGCGCCGTTGGCCCGCGCCGCGATCACGTCGCCACAGACACGCGCCTGGTACTTGCCCATGTGCGTGAGCATGGCGCGGCCCGCACAGTCGCCGGCGGCGTACAGCCAACCCCCGTCGACGCCCTCGACCCGCATGCTGTCATCGGTCTGCAGGGCCTCACCCGGCTCGAGACCGACGAGGTCGAGCCCGATGTCGTCGGTGGTTGGTCGCCGGCCCGCCGCGAGCAGCAGCTCGTCGCCCCGCAGCTCGGTGCCGTCGTCGAGCGTCAGGGTGACGGTGCCGCCCCCGTCGCGGCGGGCACTGGTCGCCCGCACCCCGGTGCGCACGTCGATGCCGGCGCGGTCCATGGAGCCGTGCACCAGCGCTGCGACCTGCGGCTCCATCCGGGCAAGCAGACGCTCCCCGGCGGCGAGCACCGTGACCTGGGAACCGAGCGCGGCCCAGGCGGTGGCCATCTCGACGCCGACGACCCCGCCGCCGACGACAAGCAGCCGGCCGGGCGCCTCTGCCGCGCTCGTCGCGTCGCGTGATGTCCACGCACCCACGTCCTCGATGCCCTCGATCGGCGGCGTGGCGGCCACGCTTCCGACGCACACGACCACCGCGTGCCGAGCGATGAGCGAGACACGGGCGCCGGTCGAGTCGACCACCTCGACCTGCCTGTCCCCGGTGATCCGCCCGTGTCCTCGTACGAGCTGGAGGTCTTCGCTGTCCAGCCAGTCGACCTGGCTGCTGTCGTCCCAGTTGTGGGTGAACTCGTCTCGGCGGGCCAGCACCGCCGCGGCGTCGATGTCGCTGCTGACGGCCTGCCGGGCGCCGTCGATGCGGCGGGCGTCGGTGAGGGCCTCCACGGGTCGTAGCAGCGCCTTGCTCGGCATGCAGGCCCAGAACGAGCACTCCCCACCCACCAGCTCGGCCTCAACGACAACGACCGACAGGCCCCCGGCAGCAACTCGGGAGGCAACGTTCTCTCCGGGCGGCCCGGCCCCCAGCACGATCACGTCGTACTCGGTGACGTCGAGCTGGCTGGGGCCGTGGTCGGTGGGTGGGCTCGGCAGGCGGTCGGTTGCAGTCATGGCGCCCATGCTGCCTGCCGGGCCGCAGCGATGCGACCTTTCGGTCCAGTTTTCACCGTTTACCCCAGGGGGGTACCATCGAGGCCATGACCGACTCCACCGCCCAGCGCGGCTATCTCTCGCAGAAGGACGACTACCTCAAACGGCTGCGCCGCATCGAGGGGCAAGCCCGCGGGTTGCAGCGGATGGTCGAGGACGAGCAGTACTGCATCGACATTCTGACCCAGGTGTCGGCGGTCACGAAGGCGCTGCAGTCAGTCGCGCTCGGCCTGCTCGACGAGCACCTCAGTCACTGCGTCGTCGATGCGGCCCGTGCCGGCGGCCCCGAGGCCGACGCCAAGGTCCAGGAGGCCAGCGACGCCATCGCTCGCCTCGTCCGTTCCTGACCCCAGATCCCCACGGAGAAAAGGCAGCAGCAGATGAGCACCGTGAGCAGCACCTACACCGTCAATGGCATGACCTGCGCCCACTGCGCCACCTCCGTCAGCGAGGAGGTCTCCCGGCTCGACGGCGTCCGCGCCGTGACGGTCGACCTACCCACCGGCCAGGTGGCGGTCGGCAGCGACACGGCGCTCGACGAGGCGGCCGTACGGGCAGCCGTCGAGGAAGCCGGCTACGAGCTGGTGGGCAGCGGTCTGCCCGGCGCATGAGCACCACCACGGAGCCGGCGACGCAACGCGTCGAGCTCGAGATCGGCGGGATGACCTGCGCGTCCTGTGCGATGCGGGTCGAGAAGCGCCTCAACAAGCTCGACGGGGTGACCGCGACGGTCAACTACGCCACCGAGAAGGCCACGGTGCAGCACGGCAGCTCCGTCGCCACCGATGACCTCCTCGCCGCAGTGGCGGCGGCCGGCTACACCGCTGCCGTTCCGGCGCCGCCGCAGCCTCCCTCCGAGCAGCCCGCCGAGCCGGCGGAGCCCGCCGATGCACTGCGCCAGCGGCTGGTGGTCAGCGCGCTGCTCTCGGTGCCCGTCGTGCTGCTCGCCATGGTCCCGGTTCTGCAGTTCACCTACTGGCAGTGGCTGTCGCTGACCCTGGCCGCGCCGGTCGTGGTGTGGGGCGGGCTGCCGTTCCACCGGGCCACCTGGACCAACCTGCGCCACGGTGCCCTGACGATGGACAGCCTGATCACCCTCGGTACCGGTGCTGCCTTCGGCTGGTCGCTGTATGCGTTGTTCCTCGGCGGCGCCGGCGAGGCCGGCATGAACCACAATTTCGACCTGACCGTGCAGCGCGGCGCCGGCGCCTCCGCGATCTATCTCGAGGTCGCTGCCGGGGTGACGACCTTCCTGCTGCTCGGCCGCTTCTCCGAGGCCCGCTCCAAGCGCCGGGCCGGCGCTGCCCTGCGGGCTCTGATGGACCTCGGCGCCAAGCAGGTGGCCGTGCTGCGCGCCGGACCGGGCGGTCCGAGCGAGCACCGGGTCGGCATCGAGCAACTGGTCGTCGGGGACTCGTTCGTCGTACGACCGGGTGAGAAGATTGCGACGGACGGAGTCGTCACCGAGGGCTCGTCTGCGGTGGACCGCAGCATGCTCACGGGTGAGTCGGTTCCGGTGGAGGTCGGGGTCGGCGACGAGGTCGTCGGCGCCACCGTCAACGCCGGAGGACGCCTGATCGTTCGCGCCTCTCGGATCGGCAGCGACACCCAGCTCGCGCAGATGGCCCGCCTGGTCGAGCAGGCCCAGAGCGGCAAGGCAGCGGTGCAACGTCTCGCCGACCGGGTATCGGCGGTCTTCGTGCCGATCGTGATCGCGCTGGCGATCGCGACTGCCGGAGTCTGGCTGGCGATCGGTGCGGGCGGCGAGGCAGCGTTCACCGCCGCCGTCGCGGTGCTGATCGTCGCCTGCCCGTGTGCGCTGGGTCTGGCCACGCCGACGGCGCTGCTCGTCGGCACCGGACGGGGCGCGCAGCTCGGCATCCTGATCAAGGGGCCCGAGGTCCTGGAGTCGACCCGGCGCATCGACACCGTCGTGCTCGACAAGACCGGCACGGTCACCACCGGCCAGATGGCGCTGGTTGGTGTGGTCGCCGCCGAGGGGGGCGATGACGCCGAGCTGCTGCGGCTGGCCGGAGCCCTAGAGGATGCCTCCGAGCACCCGATCGCCCGGGCGGTCGCAGCCGGCGCTCGTGAGCGGGTCGGGTCGCTGCCCGGTGTGAAGGGCTTCGCCAGCGTCGAAGGCCACGGCGTCCGAGGCACCGTCGACGGTCGCGATGTCGTGGTGGGACGGCTCGGGCTGCTGGCTGACAGCGGACACGACGTGCCCGCTCAGCTGGCGGAGGCCGCTGCTCGGGCCGAACGGTCGGGACACACCGCGATCGCGGTCGGGTGGGACGCGCGGGCGCGCGGGGTGCTGGCGGTCGCCGACGGGGTGAAGCCGTCGTCGGCAGAGGCAGTGCAGCGACTGCGCGCGCTGGGCCTGCGCCCGGTGCTGCTGACCGGAGACAACGCGACGGTGGCCCGGTCGGTGGCGGCAGCAGTCGGCATCGCCAGTGACGATGTGGTGGCCGGGGTGCTGCCCGGCGACAAGGTCGCCGAGATCGCCCGGCTGCAGCGCGCGGGCCGGGTGGTGGCCATGGTGGGTGACGGGGTCAACGACGCCGCCGCCTTGGCCCAGGCCGACCTCGGACTGGCGATGGGCACCGGCACCGACGTGGCGATCGAGGCCGCCGACCTGACGCTGGTCAGCGGTGACCTGCGGGTTGTCGCCGATGCGGTGCGGCTGGCGCGGCGCACCCTGTCGACCATCAAGGGCAACCTGTTCTGGGCCTTCGCCTACAACGTGGCGGCACTCCCACTCGCCGCGGCCGGGCTGCTCAACCCGATGCTCGCCGGCGCGGCCATGGCAGCCTCGTCGGTGTTCGTGGTGACCAACAGCCTGCGGCTGCGCCGGTTCCAGCCGCTCAGCAGCTAGCCGGCCCCGCCGGGCGGCCATGCATTGCCGCGGTTCCAGCGACAGGAATGCATGATCCCGCTCGCCAACGGGCCCGCCACCGCGTAGCTGAGCTCCGCCGGCGACGGCTCGGTAGGCTCGCCGCGATGCCATCGCCCCCGCTCGTTGATGCCTTACGTACGCCCGGGGTGGCAGCCGCGGACCCCGACGCCGTGTTCGACACCTTCACCGCCTGGGCGACGTCGACCGGCCTCGACCCGTACCCGGCGCAGGTCGAGGCACTGATGGAGATCGCCAGCGGCAGCAACGTGATCTTGTCGACGCCGACCGGCTCCGGAAAGTCGCTGGTGGCCTTGGGCGCTCACTTCGCCGCGCTGGCCGACGGGCGCCGCTCCTACTACACCGCACCGATCAAGGCACTGGTGAGCGAGAAGTTCTTCGCGCTGTGCGAGGTGTTCGGCGCCGACCGGGTCGGCATGCTCACCGGCGACGCGAGCGTCAACGCGCGGGCGCCGGTCATCTGCTGCACCGCCGAGGTGCTCGCCAACCAGGCGCTGCGCGAGGGCGCGGGCTCCCACGTCGGGCAGGTGGTGATGGACGAGTTCCACTACTACGGCGACCCGGACCGCGGTTGGGCCTGGCAGGTGCCGCTGCTCGAGCTGCCGCAGGCACAGTTCTTGGCGATGTCGGCGACCCTCGGCGACGTCAGCTTCCTCGCCGGCGACCTCAGCCGCCGCACCGGACGCGAGACCGCCGTGGTCACCTCGGCGGAGCGTCCGGTGCCGCTGCACCACTACTACGAACGCACCCCCCTGCAGGAGACGCTGACCGACCTGATCGGCACCGGTCAGGCGCCGGTCTATGTCGTCCACTTCACCCAGGCCTCGGCGCTCGAGCGGGCGCAGGCGCTCACCAGCGTCGGCGTCGCCAGCCGCGAGCAGCGCGACGCCATCGCCGCCGCGATCGGTGACTTCCGCTTCGCCGCCGGCTTCGGCCGTACGCTGTCGCGCTTGATCCGGCACGGGATCGGCGTGCACCACGCGGGCATGCTGCCGCGCTACCGCCGGCTGGTCGAGACCCTCGCCCAGCAGGGCCTGCTGGCCGTCATCTGCGGCACCGACACGCTCGGTGTCGGCATCAACGTCCCCATCCGTACGGTGGTGTTCACCGCCCTCAGCAAGTACGACGGCGTCCGCCAGCGGCAGCTGCAGGTGCGCGAGTTCCACCAGATCGCGGGGCGGGCCGGGCGGGCCGGCTTCGACACCGCCGGGACGGTCGCAGTGCAGGCGCCCGAGCACGAGGTCGAGAACGCCAGGCTGATCGCCAGGGCCGGCGACGACGTCAAGAAGCAGCGCAAGATCGTGCGCAAGAAGCCGCCGCAGGGGTTCGTGTCGTGGAGCAGCGCGACCCACGAGCGGCTGGTCGAGTCCGACCCGGAGCCGTTGACGAGCAACTTCCGGGTCAGTCATTCGATGCTGATGCACGTGATCGCCCGACCGGGTGACCCGTTCGCCGCGATGCGGCACCTGCTGACCGACAACCACGAGCCCCGGGCGGCCCAGCGCCGGCACGTCCGCACCGCCATCGGCGCCTACCGCGCGCTGCTCGCCGGGGGGGTCGTCGAGCGGCTCCCCGAGCCCGCGGCCGACGGGCGCACGGTCCGCCTGACGGTGGACCTGCCGCCCGACTTCGCGCTCAACCAGCCACTGTCCACGTTTGCGCTGGCTGTCTTGGAGCTGCTCGACCCCGAGTCGCCGACGTCCGTGCTGGACACCGTCTCGGTCATCGAGGCGACGCTTGACGACCCGCGGGCGGTGCTGTCGGCGCAGCGGCACGCCGCCCGCGGGGAGGCAGTCGCGCAGATGAAGGCCGAGGGCATCGAGTACGAGGAGCGGATGGAGCTGCTGGAGGAGATCACCCATCCGCAGCCGCTGGCCGAGCTGCTGGAGGCGGCCTACGAGATGTACCGCGGCGGGCACCCGTGGGTGGCCGACTACGAGGTGTCGCCCAAGTCGGTGGTGCGCGACATGTGGGAGCGGGCGATGACGTTCGGCGAGTACGTCGCGCTGTACTCGCTGACCCGCTCGGAGGGTCTGGTGCTGCGCTATCTGGCCGACGCCTACCGCGCCCTGCGTACGGGGGTCCCGGCGGCGGCGCGCAGCGGGGAGCTCGACGACGTCGTGGAGTGGCTCGGCGAGCTGGTGCGCCAGACCGACTCGAGCCTGCTCGACGAGTGGGAGCAGCTGACGTCGCCGGAGCTCGGCGAGGTCGTCGCGGTGCGACCCGCCGTGGCGGCCGAGCGTCCGGTGACGGCCAATGCCCGGGCGTTCCGGGTGCTGGTGCGCAATGCCATGTTCCGCCGGGTGGAGCTGGCCGCGCGGCGGCGCTGGGACGCCCTCGGCGAGCTGGACGCCGACGCCGGGTGGGACGCCGAGACCTGGGCGGAGGCCATGGCGGCCTACTACGACGAGCACGAGAGGCTCGGTGACGGTGCCGACGCCCGGGGTCCGCACCTGCTGATGGTCACCGAGGCACCTGGACGCTGGGAGGTGCGCCAGATCTTCGACGACCCCGAGGGCCACCACGACTGGGGCATCTCCGCGGTCGTCGACCTCGCCGCGAGCGACGAGGCGGGCGTTGCGGTGGTCGAGGTGACCCGGGTCGACCAGCTGTGAGCCGGCCGGACGAGGTCGGTCTGCCGCTGCCGGTCGAGCTGGTGGCTGCCGTCCACGCCGCCGCGGCCGGCGGCACCCCCGGACGCCCGGCCGTGATCGCCGTGGACGGCCCGGCCGGCTCGGGCAAGACGAGCCTTGCCGCCCTGCTCGCGAACCGGCTCGGCGACGGCGAGCACGACGTACCCGTGGTGCACATGGACGACCTGTTCCCGGGCTGGGACGGGCTTGCCGATGCGGTCCCGCGGCTGCTCGAGTGGGTGCTCGGGCCACTGGCGGGTGAAGGTGTTGCGCGGTGGCGGCGCTACGACTGGGTGGCCGGCGGCTACGCCGAGTGGCACGAGGTGCCACGGTCGCCCGTGGTCGTGGTTGAGGGGGTGGCCTCGGGATCGCGTGCCTGCGCGCCGCACCTGGCCCTGCTGGTGTGGGTCGAGGCATCCCTCGACGTACGGCTGGCGCGTGGCCTGGCGCGCGACAGCGACGCGTTCGCGCCGTACTGGGACCGGTGGGCGGCCCAGGAGCAGGTGCACTTCACCGCCGAGAGGACCCGTGAGCGGGCCGACCTGCGTCTCGCGACCGACGACGGCTCACCCCGGCTGCTGAGCTGACGCGCGGCTAGCTCATGCGTTCGGGGCGGTCAGCTCCAACGCGATGCCGTCGGGGTCGCGGAACTCCAGGATCGACGCGTCGCCGAGGTCCTTGACCGGCTCGTGGTGGACGCCGAGAGCGTCGAGGGTCGCGACGGCCTCCTGCAGCTCGGCGGCCGTGGCCACGCTCAGCGACAGGTGGTCGAGGCCGACCCGGTCCTCGGAGAACGCGTCGGTGCCGGGCGCGACCGGGCGCAGGCCGAACAGGCCTCCGGGGAGGCTGTAGATGATGCCGCCGTAGAGGAAGCCGAGCGCCTGTGTCGTTGCATCGTCAGCGTCGTCGGGCAGTTCGTAGGCGACCTCCCAGCCGAACAGCGCATCGTAAAAGGCCCGCGAACGGGCGAGGTCGGTGACGGTCAGCCGGACGTGCGCGAAGCCGGCGACGGTGACCGGGGCTGGGGAGCTCATGACGCGACTGTGGCACGACAGGTTGCTGCACGCATCCGGGCGCCAGCATGCCGCGCCAGGGTAGGGATGGGAGGATCCCGGGATGTGCCGTCACGCCAAGACCCGTCCGCTCAGGTCCGGCTCCTAGGGTGGCCGCCCGCACCCTTCCCCGTCGCCGCCCGGCCAGCCGCGGAGCGCCTCCTGCCCACCTGCTGCTCAGCGAGGCACCCAGGGCGGCCCTCGAGCTGGCGGCTGCGGCAACGGCGGCCCCGCTGCTCGCGGCCGGACGTCGAGGTGACGGTCACGCGGTCCTGGTGCTGCCCGGCCTGTTCGGCGGCGACCTGTCGACGCTGTCACTGCGCCGCTATCTCACGTGGCTGAACTACTCCGTGTACGGGTGGGAGATCGGTGCCAACGTCGGACCGACCGAGACGGTGGTGACCGGGCTCCGTGCACGCCTGGCGCAGCTGGCCGACAGCTCGGGTGGCCGGGTCACCCTCATCGGCTGGAGCCTGGGAGGCCTGTATGCCCACGAGCTCGCACGCAGGACCCCCGGCAGCGTCCGTCAGATCCTGACGTTGGGCAGCCCGGTGCGGCTGGCGGGTCGGGGAGGTCGCGCCACCTCTCAGCTCTTCGACCGCTTCTCTCACCTGCACGTTGCTCCGTCGCTGGTCGCCCGGCCCTGGACGGAGGCCGGCCCGCTGCGGGTGCCGGCGACGGCGGTCTACACGCGCAGCGACGGGATCGTGCCGTGGAAGTCCTGCCTGCTGGGCCCGGGGAAGCGCCGCGAGAACGTCGAGGTCTACGGCAGCCACTACGGGCTTGCGCACAACCCGACGGTGCTGCATGTGCTTGCGGACCGGCTTGCCCAGCCCGAGGGTCGCTGGCGAGCATTCAGTCCCGGCTCACTTGTGCGTCACGTCTATCCCTAGCTCTGGCCCCGGCGTTACGTGCCTCGCGTTGTTGCCAACCCGTGGGTTGACAACGCGACGCGTCGTCTCGTAGGTTGCTCTTCAACCGACTGGTTGACAACAAGCGAGGAGGCGCTGTGCCTGCTGACCCGCTGTCTCGGGTGTTCTCGGCGCTGGCCGATCCCACCCGGCGCGACATGGTGGCAAGACTCGCCGTCGCAGACGCCACCGTGAACGGGCTTGCCGAGCCGTACGACGTGAGCGTGCAGGCCGTCTCCAAGCACCTCAAGGTGCTGGAGGATGCCGGCCTGGTGAGCCGCAGCCGCCAGGCCCAGCGTCGCCCGGTGCACCTCGAAGCCGACGTCTTCGACCTGATGACCACGTGGATCGAGCGCTACCGGCGCCAGGCCGAGGAGCGCTATCGCCGCCTCGACGACGTCCTCCAGACGATGCCGGATGACGTCGACACCCCGACCCCATCAACGCAGACAGGAGCACCGTCGTGACCACCAGCACCCACCAGACCGAGATCGCCGCCGACCCGGACGTGCCTCTCGTACGGATCTCGCGGGACTTCGACGCCCCGCCGGCGAAGGTCTTCCGGGCCCACACCGACCCCGAGCTCGTCGTTCAGTGGCTGGGGCCACGCAGCCACGAGATGCGGATCGACCACTACGACTGCCGCACGGGCGGCTCGTACCGGTACGTGCACGTCAGCGACGGCAACGAGTTCGGCTTCCATGGCTGCTTCCACGAGGTGCGCCCCTCGGAACTGATCGTCCAGACCTTCACCTTCGAGGGCGTTCCGGACGGAGTCGCGCTCGAGAAGATGACATTCACCGACCTCGGCAACGGTCGCACCCGGCTGATCGCCACGTCGCTGGTCGACTCCTTCGGCGACCGCGACGCCTTCATCGCCAGCGGCATGGAGGAAGGCGTCCGTGAGGGCTACGACCGCCTGGACGAGCTACTCGCCGGCTGAGCCGGGCTGATGCGCTGCATGTCGGGCGCCGTCGACCCAGGGCCAGGTCAGCAGCGCCCACACCGTGAGGATGATGGCCGCCTCGGCGACGACGTACAGCGGCCAGTCGCCGAGGTAGTCCAGCACCGACGCGGAGGGCGGTTTGGCGTTGAGGTAGCCGTAGTTGCTGCCCAGCAGCGCGTTGACCCCGAAGACGACCAGCACCCAGGTCAACGTCACAGCGACTGCGGTTCGATAGCCGGACCAGGCGGGCACCAGGCCGACGCCCCAGGTCAGGTAGCAGGCCGCCCATACCACCATCAGGTGCATGCCCCAGAACAGCAGGAAGACTGGGTTGGGGAAGTCCGACGCCAGGTCGGGCGTGAGCACCGCCTGGGTGGTGAGGGTCAGCCCCCAGTAGTAGGTCACCGCGACCGCCCACGGGCGCCGCGTCCATAGTGCGTACGGGGCGACCAGCGACGCGAGGTCGCAGAGCTGCAACGGCAGCGAGCGTTCGACGTCCCAATCCGTCCGCTCCAGCGCGACGAGCTGCAGCGGGACGGTCACGGCGAGGATGGCCATCGCCAGCGCCCGGCCGTCGCGTCGCGCGGGGGCGCCGCCGGGCCGTGCCCGCCCCAGGCTGATCAGCGCGGCGGCGCCGACCAGGAGCAGCACGATCACGACCCGATGGGAGACGCCGTACGGGGTGAAACGGTCCACTGCGGTGACACCGTCCGTGGCTGCGGGGGTCGTCCGTGGCTGCGGGGGTCGTCCGTGCCTGCCTGAACAGCCTACCGGCTCACGGTGCGGAGCCCTGGGGTCTGCCCGGCCGAGCGCCGACGCGGGCTCGCGTTCGCCATCCTGATCACCTTCTCAGCTGCCCAGGGCGCGTGACAGCAGAGTGCGGCGGTTGTGGGTCGAGGTCTTCGAGAACATCGACTTGAGGTGGTCCTGCACGGTGTGCTCCGAGACGAACATGCGGCCCGCAATGCCACGGGTGTCGTCGCCCGCCACCAGGCGTTCGAGCAGCTGGCGTTCCCGTCCGGACAGGCCAAAAGCCCGCGCGAATAGGTCCACCCGCTCCCCCGGCGAGGACTCCTCGATGGTCACCGCGATGTCCCGCTGATCCGCGGGCCCGCCGACGCCAATGCGAGCAGCGCGCAGTGTCATCCATGGACCGTCCGGCAGGTGCACCCGTGCGGACGGCGGATGGTCGTCAACGCCGGTCTCGACGGCCAGCAGCTGAGCTGCAACGTTGTAGGCACTTGCCGGGATCGGCGCCCGGTCGCGAGCCGTCGGGACGAGCATGCGCAGGTATTCCGCGGTCTCCGGGGTCTGACCGCGCACCGTGAGCCCAGGTGACAGCAGCAGGACGGCTGGGCCGACGCGGCGGCTCGGGTCGCCGAGGGGGTGCACGGTGAATGTCTCCGCCTGGCAGCGGCGCAGCGCCCGCGTCAACGCATCGGCCGTCTCGACCAGATAGGCCGCCTCGGCGTGGCTGAACCTCCGCCCGTTGCCCAACCTCCACAGCTCGAGAAAACCCCAGCAGCCGAACCGGTCCCGATAGACGACCGATGCGGCGTCACCCACGTCATAGCGGACCAGCAGATCGCGCCAGACCAGGCTCCGGGACAGATCGCCCCCTGTCACGTCGTGCAGCAGCGCCACCGGGGCGCCGGCCAGGGCCGTCCAGCGGTTCACGGCGCTCAGGTACTTCAACCGGATCTGGTCGGGCAGCTCGGGCAGCCAGGGGACGTCCGCGATCGGCGCCGTGCCCACCGCCGTCGCCGGATCGGTCAACAACCAGGCATAGGCGTCGAAGCCGACCGCCTCGCGCATCTCATCAAGGACCCGTAGCCGCAGCGTCCTCGCGTCCCCCGTGGCCGCACAGATCCGATCCACGCGCCTCCTCGCAGACTTCTGCGCGGGGGAGGTGGACACGTGCGAAAACTACGCCCAGCACGAACCCCAGAAAGTTGGGATGGCCGGCGGAGCCCCTGGCCACCACAGTCGTCATCAGCAGGCACCATCCACGAGCGACGGAGGCACACCGTGGTCACACTGCACATCGAGCACGGCATCGCTGACATCCACACCTGGTACGAGGCGTTCGAGCGGTTCGCGGACTTCCGTGCCGAGTCAGGCGTTCGGGGCCAGCGCGTACAGCAACCCGTCGACAATCCGCACTACGTCGTCATCGACCTCGACTTCGACGGCGTCGCCGAAGCCCGCGCATTTCTTGAGTTCTTGCAGTCCACGGTCTGGGTTTCCCGCGACCACGCTCCAGCCCTCGTCGGATCACCGAAGACCGCGATCCTGCAGCCAGCGCTGGGGCCGTGAGTGGCCATCACGCGTGGGCGCGCATGACGACCACGTCGCCATGCGTGCCGTAGCCGAGGCGCTTGGGCGCGAAGGGGGTGCCGTCGAAGGTCAGCAGCAACCAGCTGCCCTCCGGCATCGGCACCAGCTGCGGGTGCGGGATGTTGCTGCCGTACGGGGCATCCAGCGTGCCGCGCAGGCCCATCGACAGGTCGTACGCACGGTAGGCCCGGTGCCTGCCGTCGCTGGCCAGCAGTGACCACTCGTCGCCGATGCGCTGCAGGATCGGCCCCTCGCACTGTTCGAGGCTGGTGTCGGCACCAACGAGGGTGAGGTCGGCGAACGGGCCGCCACCGGGGGGGCCGACCGCGAGAGCCGGGCGGAAGTCGAACGGGTCGCCCTGGCTGGGGCTCTCCACGAAGCCGACGTGCCACCGGCCGTCGATGCGGGTCAGGGCGGGGTCCCAGGCACCGGCGTCGGTGGGCAGCGCGACCGGCTCGGTGTCGAGCACGTGCACGCCCGCCAGGATGTCGAGCGAGGCGGTGGTCTGCCGTACGTGGATGCGGCCACCCGGGCGGCCGAAGTCTCCCCACGAGCTGACCCCGACCACACAGCTGGCGGTGTCCTCGTCGACGACGAGCTGACCGGCGTGGTCGCCCAGCAGCAACCCGTCGCGGCGGAAGTACAGCTTTGCGACCGGCTGCAACGAGGTCGGCTCATCCACGTCGAGGGTGAAGACGCCCCAGTGGGCGGCGTGGAAGAATCCCATCCCGGCGCACGTGGCAGTCAGATAGGCCCGGCCGTCGCGGAGGTAGGGACGGCCGTCGCCGTGCTGCACCAGATGCAGGTCGCGCAGGCCGGTGTAGCCGAACGGCCCGGCCTGCACCCGGCCGAACCCGACCGACCCGCTGTCACCGGGTGTTCCCCAGGTGTAGGACAAGCCGGCGAGCGTGCCGGGGTCGCGGAGGTCGAGCAGCCGGGCGACACCGTCACGCTCGGTCAACAACGCCCGCCACTGACCGTCGCCGCGCTCGGCGAGGACGGTCACCTGGTTCTCGCAGACCACGAAGGCCAGCTGGAACGGCGCCCGCAGTCGCACCCTGCGACGGGCCACCGTGTGCGTCGTGCCGTCGCGCGTGATCCGTAGCGAGATCCTGAGCCGACGGGGCTCGTAGACGGCGAGGACGTGGTCGCCAGACCCGTCAGCGGTATCGTCAGCCAGCCCGATGGCAAGCGGGCCCGCCGGGTCGGTCACGGCTGCCTGCACTGCGGCGAACGGAGCCGCCGGTGAGACGCCCGAACGGTGCAACCCGGCAACCTGACCGACGACCGGTTGGTCGACCTGAGCGAAGCCAGAGGCGACGAGGGCGAACGGGCGGAACTGCGCGAGTGGCTCGAAGTGCAGACCGAGCACTCCCGTGGTCGCCACGGCCCGCCCCCTCAGACCGCGCAGCCGGCGGGCCCGCAGGCGGCGCCGTCCCCCACCATCGTCAGCGGATGGCTGTCGGCCCAGGCCTTTCGCAGCACCTCCAGGTGCGCGTCGGCAGGTTGCGCGCCGGACACCCCGTACGTGCGGTCGTAGACGAAGAACGGCACGCCTGTGATGCCGAGCCTCATCGCCTCGGCCTCCTCATGGCGCACCGCGGACGCGGCGGTCTGCCCGGCCAGCGCCGCGCGAACGGTATCGGCGTCGAGACCCACCTGGGCGGCCAGGCGGACCAGCACCTCGCGGTCGCCCACGGCCTCGCCCTGCGTGAAGTACGCCAGCAGCATCCGCTCCTTGACCGCATCCTGCAGCCCGTGCTCGGCCGCGGCGTGGATGACCTGGTGGGCGTCGAAGGTGTTGGCGCGCACGGCCCGCTCGAAGTGGAAGTCCAGGCCCTCGGCGGCGGCCGCCGCGGTCATCGTGTCGATCATCTCCTGGGCCTGCGCAACGTCTGTGCCGTACTTGGCGGCCAGCCGCGCGGCGTACTCGCCGGGCCCACTGCTCTCACCCGGTGCCGCCGACTCGGTTGAAGTATCGAGCTCGAAGGCACGCCAGACGACCTCGACCTCGTCGCGGTGCTCGAACTGCTCCAGCGCCGCCTCGAAACGGCGCTTGCCGACCGCGCACCAGGGGCAGACGACGTCGGACCAGACCTCGACCTGCATGTCACTGCACCCGCGGCGAGCGCTGTTGCAGCTCGTCGATCAGCTCGGAGGCCTGCGCCTTCGACAGGCCCTCGGGCACCTCCTCGCCCGTCTCGCGGGCGAGGGTGTCGAGGTAGCTGCGCTGCGGGCCGGTGATCGGCTCGTCGCCGGTTGCCCACGCCTCGGTGGGCTTCTCGGCTGAGGTGTCAGGTGCGGGGTTGTCGGGATCGCTCATGCACCGAATCTACGGACCCCCGCCGACAGTTGCACCGCCACCCCGCTCACACCAGTTGGGTGAGCGCGTAGATGACCAGGCCGGCCAGCCCGCCGACGAGGGTGCCGTTGATGCGGATGAACTGCAGGTCCCGCCCGACGTGCAGCTCGATGCGCCGGGCCGCGTCGGCACCGTCCCAACGCTCCACGGTGTCGGAGATGACCGTCGCCATCTCGTCGCCATAGGTCCGCACCACGTACGCGGCGAAGTCGCCCGCCCAGCCGTCGAGCCGGGCCCGCAGCACCTCGTCGGTCCCGAGGCGACGGCCGAAGTCGGTGGCCGCCGCGACCGCCCTGGTGCGCACCAGGCTGGCGGGCTCCTCGAGCGCGACCAGCAGTGCCCCGCGTACGGCGCTCCACAGCGAGATCGCGGTGGCGGCGACCTGGGGGGTCTGAAGCATCCGGCGCTTGAGCCGTTCGAAGCGCTCCATGGTGTCCGCGTCGTGCTGCAGGTCGCGAGCGAGGTCCGCGAGCAGCGTGTCGAGCGCGTGTCGGGCAGGGTGCAGCGAGTCGTCGCGGATGTCGGCGATCCAGGCCACCGCCTCGATGTGCAGGCGACGCGCGACACGCTCGTCGAGCCAGCTGGGGGTCCACCAGGGGGCTCGCTCCCCCACGACCTCGGCCACCGTGTCGGCGTTGACGACCAGCCAGCGGTGCAGCTCGACCAGGACCAGGTCGACCAGCCCGTGATGCGCTCCCTCGGCGACCACCTCGTGCAGCAGCCGGCCACTGACCTCGCTGAGCGGCTCGTCTGCCAGCCGGGGCAACAGCTCCTCGGTGACGAGCGTCGCGACGTCCTCGTCACGCACCCGGGCGAGTCCGTGGCGCAGCATCCGGCTGGCCTCGGCCACGACCCGCTCGCTGTGCACCTCCTCGGCGAGCCACCGGCCCACCCGCCGGCTCACCTCGGCGCGTTCGATGCGTCCGCGGACGACGTCTTCTGCCAAGAAGTTCTCGGTGACGAAGTCCTGCAGGCTGCGGCCGAGCACGTCCTTGCGGGTGGGGATGAGCGCGGTGTGTGGGATCGGCAGCCCGAGCGGGTGCCGGAACAGCGCTGTCACGGCGAACCAGTCGGCGATCGCACCGACCATCGCCGCCTCCGACGCGGCGTGCAGGTAGCCCCAGGCCCCGCCTCGGTCCAGGGTGAGGACGTAGATCAGCGCAGCCAGCGCCAGCAGCGCCAGCGCGACCGCCCGCATCCGGGACAAACCACGCTGGCGCTCGACATCGGCGGCACTGACGCCGGGGATGCGCAGCGGTGTCGCCGTCACCGCGGCCGCACGTCAGCCGGTTGCGGGCCGGGCGCCGGTGGCGTGGGGCCGTCGGTCGTGTCAGCCAGCGGGCGGTGCCACCAACCGACGTCCATCCATCGACCGTGCTTGAACCCGGCCCTCGGAAGGGTGCCGACGCGGCCGAAACCGAGCCGCTCGTGCAGACCGACGCTGGCGTCGTTGGGCAGCGCGATGGCGGCAAATGCCTGCAACCAGCCGCCGGCCGCGCAAGTGTCGAGCACCGCCTGCATCAGCACGCTGCCGACCCCCCGGCCGGGCTCGGCGGTGTACACCGAGGTCTCGACCGACCAGCGGTACGCCGCCCGCGACCGGTAGGGCAGCGCGTAGGCGTACCCGGCCAACCGGCCACCGGTGTCGGTGGCGACCAGCCACGGGTGGTCGGGGTGCGCGGCGACGCGCCTGCCCATCTCGGCCGCATCGGGCGCGACGTCCTCGAAGTTGGTCGCGGTCTGCTCGACGTACGGGCGGTAGAGCGCCGCCATCGCCTTTGCGTCGGACGGCGCGACCGGGCGCACGGCGAGGGTCGGGACCGGCATGCGCCAACCGTACGGCGACGGGGGCTGCCACCGGTACGGGCAGTCGAGTAGTGCGTTTGGGCGGTCGATCCCGCGGGTACCTGCGAACCGATGAGCAGCACCTTCGACACCGTCGTGCTCGACATCGACGGAACCCTTGTGGACAGCAACTACCAGCACGCGGTCGCGTGGTTCCGTGCGTTCCGGCGCTTCGACGTCACACCGTCGGTGTGGCGCATCCACCGCGCGATCGGAATGGGCGGTGACCGGCTCGTCGGCGAGGTGGCCGGCGACGAGGTCGAGGACGAGCACGGCGACGAGATCCGAACGGCGTGGGAGGAGGAGTTTGCCCCGTACCTGCCGGAGATACGCCCAGTGGACGGTGCCCGCGCGCTGCTCGAGCACCTGCACGAGCGCGGCTGTGTGATCGTGCTGGCCAGCTCGGGCAAGTCCGCCCACGTCGATCACTACCTGGACCTGCTGGACGCCCGGCCGCTGGCGGACGCCTGGACCACCTCTGCGGACGCCGAGCAGACCAAGCCCGCACCCGACCTCGTCACCACCGCGCTGGACCGGGTCGGCCACGGCGCCGCCGTGATGGTGGGTGACTCCACCTGGGACGTGGTGGCGGCACGCACGATCGGCCTGGACACCCACTGTCTGCTCACGGGTGGCTTCTCGGCTGCCGAGCTCGCCGAGGCCGGCGCTGTCGCTGTGCACGAGAACCTGGACGCGCTCTGGTCGACACTGGACCCGCTGCTCACGAGCCGCAGGCGTTGACCTCCCGTCACAGGTCGAGAGCGGCGGCCCTCGCGTTCGGCGGGTACTAGAACGTGTGTTCGAATCAGGGGTAGGCTTTCCTCATGACTGCGGTTCTCCAGCCCTCCCTGCTCGACGACTGCGATACGACCCGCCTCGGTGACCTGTCCGGCTGCCTCCAGCGCACCGCACTCAGCCACAGCGCATGGGTGGACCTGAGCCGGGGCTGGGTGCAGGGCGCCGACCCGCTGTTCGAGCGGCTGGCGACCACGGTCCGGTGGCACGGCGAGCGCCGGCAGATGTACGACCGGGAGGTCGACGTGCCGCGGCTGCTCAGCTTCTACGGCGAGGACGACGCTTTGCCCGACGGTGCACTCGTCCAGGCCCGCGACGCGCTCAGCGGGCACTATCGCGACGAGCTCGGCGAGCCGTTTCGGACGGCCGGGCTGTGCTACTACCGCGACGGCCGCGACAGCGTCGCCTGGCACGGCGACCGCATCGGCCGGGGCAGCCGGGCCGACACCATGGTGGCGATCGTGTCCCTGGGCGCCCCGCGAGCGCTGCTGCTGCGACCGCGCGGCGGCGGGTCGAGCCTGCGCTTCTGTATCGGCCACGGGGACCTGCTGGTGATGGGCGGCTCGTGCCAACGCACCTGGGACCACGCTGTGCCCAAGACCGCCCGGCCGGTGGGCCCGCGCATCAGCGTTCAGTTCCGGCCGCGCGGGGTCCGCTGAGGCCTGCCGCCGTCTTAGGCTGACCGACATGCACCAACGACTGAGTGTTATCACCCTCGGCGTCGCCGACCTCGCCCGGGCACAGAGGTTCTACGAGGGCCTGGGCTGGACCACGACCGCCCGGCCGGTCGACGACATCGCGTTCTTCCAGGCCGGCGGCATCGTCGTGGCACTGTGGGGCCGCGCCCAGCTTGCCGAGGACTCGGCCGCCACTGACGGCGGCGGCTGGGGCGGCATCACGCTGGCGCACAACGTCGGCTCCCCTGCCGAGGTCGACGGGGTGCTCACCGAGGCCGAGGCTGCTGGCGCTGGCGTACGGCGATGGGGTGCCGACACGTCCTGGGGTGGGTACTCCGGGCTGTTCGCCGACCCCGACGGGCATCCGTGGGAGGTTGCGCACAACCCGTTCTGGACGCTGCGTGCCGACGGCTCGGTCAGCCTCGGGTCCTGAGCACGGCCTCGTGCACCTCGACGTGGTCGTCCTCGGCAGCGCCAACCTCGACCTGGTGCTCCGGGTGGCCGCCATCCCGGCACCGGGCGAGACCGTGCTGGCGACCGGTCAGGACCGGTTCCCGGGCGGAAAGGGACTCAACCAGGCGGTTGCCGCCGCCCGCTCCGGTGCTCGGACCGCGATGATCGCCGGCCTCGGCCACGACGCCGCCGGCGACGAGCTGCTCCAAGCCATGCACGACGACGGCATCGACACCTCCGCCGTACGCCGGGTCGACGAGCCCACCGGCACGGCGCTGATCGTGGTCCAGGACACCGGCGAGAACAGCATTGTGGTCGCGGCCGGCGCCAACTCTGCGCTGACCGCACTGTCCGCCGAGGCGCAGCAGGCTGTCACGAGCGCCTCGGTGCTCGTTGCCCAGCTCGAGGTCCCGCTTGCCGTGGTCGCGCAGGCAGCCGCGGCCGCTCGCGCGGCCGGCACCACCGTGGTGCTGAACGCCGCGCCGGCCCAGCCGCTCGACGACGCCCTGCTTGATCTCGTCGACGTGCTGGTGGTCAACGAGCACGAGGCCTCCTCGCTCACGGGTGTCGAGGACCCGGTCCGGTCAGCGGTGGCCCTCACCGAGCGGGTGGGCGAGGTGGTGGTGACGCTCGGCGCCGACGGTGCCGCCCACGTCGACAGCGACCGAAACGTCACCCGCGCGCCAGGTGTTGCCGCATCCGTGGTGGACACCACCGGCGCGGGCGACACCTTCGTGGGCGTGCTGGCAGCTTCGCTGGCTGCTGGGTCGACCGTGGCTGCCGCCGTCCGGCGGGCCGTCACCGCCGGTGCTGTGAGCGTCGAGACGGTAGGGGCGGTGCCGTCGATCCCGACCCGGGAAGCAGTCGACGAGCGCCTACACGCCAGCTAGACGCCGGGCCATCAAGACGTCGTCCACGTACGCACCGTCGAGCAGGAACTCCGCTCGCAGGACACCCTCGACCTCGAAGCCACACCTCGCGTACAGCTTCCGGGCCGCCACGTTGGGTCCGAGCACCCGCAGTGACAGCTTCTCTGCTCCGCGGGCTCGAGCCTCCTCAACTGCTGCCTCGACCAGCAGCCGACCAACACCGCGGCCCTGGCACGCGGGGTGGACCGTCAGACCGCGCAGCTCGAGCACGTGCTCGTGGGACGGGATCGGGACGACCTGGCCGACGATGGCGTAGCCGGCAACCCCCCCCCCGGCGACGTCCGCGACCAGCACGTCGTCGGGTCGTCGGCGGTCGTCGAAGAAGGCCGCGTCGGCTTCGGGTGTCGGTGCCGGGGTGACCGTCGTCGACCACGTAGCGGCATCCAGACGCGTCAGATCGGCGTGGTCGGCGAGGCGGGCGCGCCTGATCTGCGTCACCACGACAGCATGTCAGGGGAAGTCCCGCCTCTCGCCGAGTTGTCACCGCCTCGCGGCGTTCTAGCCCGGTGTGGCGGTGACAACTCAGTGAGGCGGCAGGGCGTCAGCGCAGGTGCTGGGTCAGGCTGCTGGTCCCACCCGCGACCACCAGGTCCGCGACCGCACCGTTGACCAGGGCCGGGTGCGGCGGCTCGTGGCCGCGGTCGACGCCGAGCACCACCGGGACCCCGACGTCGCCCAGGACGCTGGCGTATCGGGACTCGCGCAGTTAGCCGTCAGCCGCGTCGAGCCCGGCGCGGATCTTGCCTGCGATGTCGTCCAGCTCGGAGCGGGGCGCGTCGGTCCACTCCGCGTCGACCCGGAAGCCGTCTCCGGCAAAGCGCGGGAAGACATGCAGGTGTACGTGGAAGACCTCCTGGCCCGCGGCCGCGCCGTCAGCGAGGAAGAAGTTCACGCCCTCACAGCGCAGGCCGGTCTCCAGCAGCGCCGCGGCGAGACGCTGCGCCACGGTGAACATGCCCGCCCCGTGTGCCGGCGGCAGGTAGCGCAGGAACGCCGCATGCTGCTTGGGAACCACCAGCAGGTGCCCCGGCGTGACGGGGTTGGTGTCCATGAACGCCAGCAGGTGCTCGTCCTCGTACACCGTGCTGCCGTCTGCACGCCCCTGCACGATCGCGCAGAACGCGCAGGCATCCGCCGAACGGTCCTGATCAGTCACCGAGGCCTCCTCGTGGGTCACGCGCCCACACCCTAGATCCTCATCTCCGGTTGGCAGCCGGTCCCGCGGGGTCAGGCCTCCGAGGGCATCAGGATCCACAGCGCGATGTAGATGATGAACTGCGGCCCGGGCAGCGCGCAGCTCAGCACGAACAGAGCGCGCACCACGTTCGGCGAGAGCCCGTACCGGTGGCCGAGCCCGGAGCACACTCCGGCGATCCACCGCTCACGTGGACGGACGAGTTCAGACGACATGACAACCTCCAAGTGGTGCGGTCTTGTGTACCCCCAGCATGACGGCTACCGCCACGCTCACCGGACCGGTCCAGTGCTTGCGCGCACGACGAGCGAGACGGCGAAGGGCGGCGGCTGCGTCACCGACTCCCCACGCAGCATGCCCTGATGAGAGCGCCCGCCGCCTGGCCGCGCTCGCGCAGCGGTTGGGCCACGGTCATCAGGGGTGGTACGGCGGTCGCCGCAACCGGCGAGTCGTCGAAGCCGACGACAGAGAGGTCCCCCGGCACAGCGACGCCCATCTCCTGTGCGGCACGCAGGGCACCGATCGCCAGCTGGTCGCTGAACGCGATGATCGCGGTCGGCCTCGGCGTGCGGTCCAGCAGCTCGTACACGCCCAGCGCGCCGGTGTCCATGTCGTTGACGGCGCACTCGACGACGGGGAGGTCCTCCCAGGCCACCCCGTCTCCCCTTCGACCAGGCTCGTCGCGAGGAGCGGACCCGGTGAGCGCGCCGCTCACGTGTGCTGCATGTCCACGAAGCGCGAGTAGTGACCCTGGAACGCCACCACGATCGTCGAGGTCGGCCCGGCGCGGTGCTTGGCCACGATCACGTCGGCCTCGCCCGGACGGGTCGACTCGCGCTCGTAGAGGTCCTCGCGGTGCAGCAGGATGACCATGTCGGCGTCCTGCTCGAGGCTGCCGGACTCGCGCAGGTCGCTCAGCATCGGCCGCTTGTCGGTGCGCTGCTCGGCGCCGCGGTTGAGCTGGCTGATCGCCACCACCGGCACCTCGAGCTCCTTGGCGAGCAGCTTCATCTGCCGGGAGAACTCCGAGACCTCGACCTGGCGGCTCTCGACCCGCTTGCCCGACGTCATCAGTTGCAGATAGTCCACGACGACCAGCCGCAGGTCGTGGCGCTGCTTGAGCCGGCGTGCCTTGGCGCGGATCTCCATCATCGTCATGTTGGGGCTGTCGTCGATGAACAACGGCGCCTCGTTGACCTCGGCCATCTTGCGGGCTAGGCGGGACCAGTCGTCCTCGCTCATGTTGCCGTTGCGCATGTGGTGCAGGGGGATGCGTGCCTCTGCCGACAGCAGCCGCATCGCGATCTCGTTGCGGCTCATCTCGAGCGAGAAGATGGCGCTGGTCATCTGGTGTCGCAGTGACGCCGACCGGCAGATGTCCAACCCCAGCGTGGACTTCCCGACCGCGGGGCGAGCCGCCACGATGATCATCTGGCCGGCATGCAACCCGTTGGTGAGCGAGTCGAGGTCAGAGAAACCCGTGGGGACGCCGACCAGATGTCCGTCTCGGCCCTCGATGGCCTCGATCTCCTCCAGGGTGCCGGGGATGATCTGCGACAGAGGGACGTAGTCCTCACTCGAGCGTCGCTCGGTGACGGCGTAGACCTCGGCCTGAGCACGGTCCACGACATCGTCGACCTGCCCCTCGCCGGCATATCCGAGCTGAGCGATTCTGGTGCCCGCACCGACCAGGCGACGCAGCACCGCCTTCTCCCGGACGATCTCGGCGTAGTAGCCAGCGTTGGTCGCGATCGGAACCCCGGCCACCAAGGTGTGCAGGTACGGGGCGCCGCCAGCGCGGGTCAGTTCGCCGCGCCGCTGCAGCTCGGCGGCCACCGTGACGGCGTCGGCGGGCTCACCGCGGCCGTAGAGGTCGATGATCGCGTCGTACATCGTCTCGTGCACGGGGCGGTAGAAGTCGTCTCCGCGGACCACCTCCACCACGTCTGCGATCGCGTCCTTGGACAGGAGCATGGCGCCGAGCACGCTCTGCTCGGCGGCGTAGTCCTGCGGCGGGGTACGGTCCGCACCGCCGCCGGACCACTCACCGGGACCGGGGCCGGGGTCCTCGGCGGAGCGACCGGGCCCACGGAACTCGGTGACACTCACAGCTAGGCCCCCTCGGCGTTGCCGGTCGGCGGCCCGTCAGCGGGCGCGTCACCGGAGAACCTAGGCTCCGGCACCGACAGTGGCGACCGTACGCAGCACGGCCCCGCAGCGACAGCCCGGCGTGCACAGTGCATGTGGACGGGGGGAGAGAAGGTGTGGACAGCCCCCCTGTGGGCTGTGCACAGCCTGTGCACGCGGCTGTGGATGAGTGCGGAGGTGGTGCTCCTCGATAGCCTCTGACCTGCCCGGATGTTCCTCCCAGCATGTGCAGTGCAGAAACCTGCCGACCAGTTCTTGCCCGCGAGCCAGGTCGGCTGAGTGTGCTATAGCGACCTGCCCTGCTCCCCCCAACAGGGCAGCCCGACTCCCTCTCTCCAAGCGAGACACCGTGCCCGACCTGCACCGACTTCAGCTCCACGACGACGACCGGACGATGTTCCGGCTCGCCGTGCCGGCCTTCGTCGCGCTCGTCAGCGAGCCGATGTTCCTGCTTGCCGACACCGCCGTCATCGGCTTCCTCGGCACCGCCCCGTTGGCCGCGCTTTCGGTCGCCGCGACCGTGCTGCAAACGGTGGTAGGGCTGTGCGTCTTCCTCGCGTACGCCACCACGGCCACCGTCGCCCGCAGGCTTGGTGCCGGTGACCTGCGCGGCGCGCTCGGCGACGGGGTGTCGGGGTTGTGGCTGGCGGCTGCCCTGGGGGTGGTCCTGGCCGGCGTCACGGTGGCCGGAGCAGCGCCCGTGGTCACGGCCTTCGGCGTCACCGCGGATGTTGGTGCACAGGCGACCGACTACCTACAGGTGTCCGCGGCGGGCGTGCCCAGCATGCTCCTCGTCCTCGCCGCCACCGGAATCCTGCGCGGGCTGCGCGACGTCCGCACGCCACTGGTCGTCGTGGTTGCGGCAAATCTGGCCAATATCGGTCTCGATGTGGCCCTGGTGTACGGCGCCGGACTCGGGCTGGTCGGTTCGGCGCTCGGCACGGTGGTCGCACAGAGTGCTGCCGCACTCGCCCTGATCGTCGTCGTCGTCCGCAGGGCCAGACGGAACGGCGCGGCACTGCGACCCCACGGCCGCGCCGTCTTGTCGTCGGCCGGGTCGGGACTACCCCTGTTCGTACGCACGCTGACCTTGCGAGCAGTGCTGGTCTCGGCGACAGCCGCGGCCGCGACGCTGCCGGCCGCGTCGTTGGCCGCCCAGCAGATCACCGTCACGGTGGTGTCGGTGCTCGCCTACGGGCTCGATGCGGTGGCAATCGCCGCTCAGGCCATCATCGGCCGCCACCTCGGCGCGGGCGACATCGCCTCGGCCCGGCGCAGCACTCGCCGCATGGTGGGTTGGGGCGTCGCCGGTGGCGTGGGTGCCGGAGCAGGGTTGCTCGCCGTCACCCCGTGGCTGCCTCGGCTGTTCACCAGCGACGCGGACGTACACAGCGCGGCAGTCGCGGCGCTCGTCGCGGTCGCCTTCGTGCAGCCGGTGTCCGGCGTGGTGTTCGTGCTCGACGGGGTACTCATCGGAGCCGGCGACGGCCGTTATCTCGCGGTGGCCGGCCTGCTCACCGTCCTGGTGTACGGGCCGGCAGCCCTGCTAGTCCTCACCAGCGGCGGCGGCCTCGCAGCTCTATGGGTCGCCTACGGTGCCTGGATGCTCGCCCGTGCCGGCACGCTCCTCCCCCGGGCGAGGGGGTCGCAGTGGCTGCGTACCGGGGCAGCACCACCAGGGCGGACGGTCACCGCTCGTTAGGTTGCCGCTCCTGGTCCTGCGGATGCGCCGCGTGCCGCTCGAGAAAGGTGTACACGTCGGTGGCGTCGACGCCGGGAAACACCCCCGGAGGCAGGGCCGCAAGCAAGTGGCTGTGCGCGCGAGCAGAGGGCCACGTCTGACCGGCCCATTTCTCGGCGAGCTCCTGCGGCGGGAGACGGCAGCAGCTCGGCGCCGGGCAGGCCGAGCGCCGGTGCCGGCCGGGGTCGGAGTCCCGGAACCACTTCGCGTGCGGGCCCGGCACACCGACCGTGACCGCAAACTCACCGGCTGCTGACGGCTCGACATGTGAGGTGCAGAAGTAGGTCCCCGTCGGCGTGTCGGTGAACTGGGTGTACGTGCCGTAGCGGTCCGTCGACCCGAACACCCGGCGAGAAGCGAACTGTCGGCAGGCGGGTTGGCCCTCGATCGCGCCGGTGCTGTCCGCCGGGTAGGGCAACCCGTCGTTCTCGTACGCCTTGTAGATGGTGCCGGTCGCGTCGGTCCGGGTGAAGTGCACGGTGATCCCCAGATGTCGGGTAGCCAGGTTGGTGAAGCGGTGTGCCGCGGTCTCGTAGGAGACCGCGAAGACGTCCCGCAGGTCCTCCATGGACAACGACCGGTCGCGCTTGGCCTCGAGCAGGAACGGTGCGGCGGCACGCTCCGGGACGAGCAGCGCGGCCGCGAAGTAGTTGGCCTCCACTCGCTGGCGCAGGAAGTCGGCGAAGTCCTCGGGGTCGGTGTGTCGAAGGGCGAAGTGCCCGAGGGTCTGCAGGACCACGTAGCGCGGGTCGTGCCCCGCCGGGCGCTGCGGCAGGTAGATGCGCCGGTGCACGAGGTCGCTGATGGACCGCGTCGAGTCCGGCAGGTCCGCGACCTGGTGCAGGGTGAAGCCGTAGTGGCGGACCAGCCCAGTGATCGCGCGCTGCGGCAGCGCGCCGGCGGAGTAGCCGACGGCGGCGAGCGCCTCCGCCGCAGCGGCTTCGACCTCCGGGAAGTAGTTGTCCTGGGCGCGCATGCGCCGGCGCAGCTCGACGTTGGCACGGCGGGCGGCCTCCGGAGTGGCGGCGAAGCGCTCGTCGCGTCGTCGCAGCTCCTCGTGCAAGGCGACGACATGCGCGAGGACGTCGGTCGGCACCCGGGGCCCCGGCCGCAGCGGCGGCAGACCGAGCGTCGCGAACGAAGGATGGCGCCGCTCGCGCTCGAGCGCGATCTCGAGGGCGGCCCGCCGGCTCGGCGGCTCGGGGCGAAGCAGCTCGTCGAGCGGTACGCCGAGCGCCTCGGCGAGCGTGTGCAGCAACGACAGCTTCGGCTCCCGTCTCCCGTTCTCGATCAGACTCAGCGCGGAGGTCGCGGTGCCAACACGTTCGGCCAGGGCGGCGAGCGTCAAGTGCTCGCGCCGCCGGGTGTGGCGCAGCCGGCGGCCCAGGGTGACGAGGTCGAGGGCTGGCTCAGAGAACTCCGGCATGCTCGCCGGATTATCGGAAAATTGGCGCTTCTTCTCACTGCTCCTGCTCACAATTCGCCATCATAGCGCGGAAGAGTGGGGACTTCGCAGAAGTTCACTCGAACCCTAGAGGAGCGATCCGCCCCATGCCTACCTTGGAAGAGCTGCAGCGCCAGGCCACCGAGCTCGAGACCTGCTGGACGACCGACCCCCGATGGGCGGGCGTGCAGCGCACCTACTCCGCGCCCGACGTCATCAGGCTGCGCGGCTCCGTGCAGGAGGAGTGCACACTCGCCCGCCTCGGCGCGGAAAAGCTGTGGCAGCTCGTCAAGGACGAAGAGTACGTCCACGCCCTCGGCGCGCTCAGCGGCGGCCAGGCCGTGCAGATGGTGCGTGCCGGGCTGCAGGCGATCTACCTCTCCGGTTGGCAAGTCGCCGGAGACGCCAACCTCGCCGGGCAGACCTACCCCGACCAGAGCCTGTACCCGGCCAACTCGGTCCCGACCGTCGTCCGCCGCATCAACAACGCCCTCACCCGAGCCGACCAGATCAGCTGGAGCGAGGGCGAGAGCGACGCTCCGGACTGGTTCGCCCCGATCGTGGCGGACGCTGAAGCCGGCTTCGGTGGCGTGCTCAACGCCTTCGAGCTGATGAAGGCCATGATCGAGGCTGGTGCTGCGGGGGTGCACTGGGAGGACCAGCTGTCCTCGGCCAAAAAGTGCGGTCACCTCGGGGGCAAGGTGCTCATCCCCACCGAGGCCCATATCAAGACGCTCAACGCCGCACGGCTGGCCGCCGACGTGGCAGGCGTGCCGACTCTCGTCGTGGCGCGCACCGACGCGCAGGCCGCGACGCTGCTCACCACCGACGTCGACGAGCGGGACGCGCAGTTCGTCACCGGTGAGCGAACGGCCGAAGGCTTCTACCGGGTGACGAACGGCATCGACCCGTGCATTGCCCGCGGTATCGCCTACGCGCCGTACGCCGACCTGCTGTGGATGGAGACCAGCACCCCGGACCTGGAGATCGCGCGGCAGTTCGCCGAGGGGGTGAAGAAGGAGTACCCGGACCAGCTGCTGGCCTACAACTGCTCGCCGTCGTTCAACTGGAAGGCACACCTGGACGACAGCTCGATTGCGACGTTCCAACGAGAGCTCAGCGCGATGGGCTACAAGTTCCAGTTCATCACCCTGGCCGGCTTTCACGCGCTGAACTACTCGATGTTCGAGCTGGCCAAGGGCTACACGGAGCGGGACATGACGGCCTACGTCGAGCTGCAGGAGAAGGAGTTCGCCGCGGAGTCGGCCGGCTACACCGCGACCAAGCACCAGCGAGAGGTCGGCGCTAGTTACTTCGACCTCGTTGCCACCGCGGTCGACCCCCGCGCGGAGACCCTGGCGCTCAAGGGCTCCACCGAGGAGGAGCAGTTCGCCTGACCGACGTCGGGCCCAGCACGGCTAGGGTGCGCGCGTGCTCCCCCTTGCCCACGCCACCTTCGGCTGGGTGTTCGTCATCTTCGGCGTCGCGCCGCACGGCGGTGCGCTCGACGTCGGGGTCGACGTCGTCGGCTGGCTGGCGATCGCCTGGGCGTGGCACCGGCTGCTTGTGGTCGAGTCCAGCTTTGCCGCCGCACGGACGGTCGCGCTGGTGGGCGCGGCGACGGCGCTGGTGCGACTGCTGCCCGGCCCCGAGCCGCTGCTGATCGTCGCACAGGTGGTCGCCGTCGCCGTCGTTGCGGCTGCGGTCGTCACCGGCGCCGCTGCCCTGATGCGCGCTGCGACCACCCACGGGTCGCGCCTGGTCGCCGCCCAGGCGTCGTTTCTGCGCTGGGCCGCAGTCGGTGTGCTGCTCATCGAGGGCCTGGCCGGGCTGGGCAGCTTCGCCGTGCCGGACCTGACCGACCTGGTGCGCTCAGCGGCAGCGCTCGGCCTCGGCTTCGCCGCTTGGTTCACCGTGCTCCAGTTGGTCAGCGCCTGGCGGCTCAGGCGGGGACGACCTCGAGCGTGACATCGGCGCTGGCCTCGTCGTGGACACGGACCCGCACGGTGTGGCTGCCGAGGGACTTGATCGGCTGGCCGACATCGATGCGCCTGCGGTCGACGTCGGGGCCGCCGGAGGACTTGATGGCCTGCGCGATGTCGGCGACGGTCACCGCCCCGAACAGGCGCCCGGTGTCACCCGCGCGCACCGGCAGCTGGACGGTCATCGCCTCCAGCTGGGACCGGATCTCCTGGGCGTGGCCGAGGTCGCGGACCTCGCGCACCTGGCGCGCCTTCTTGAGGGTGTCGATCTGCTTGGCCGCACCCTTGGACCAGCGCACCGCATAGCCGCGCGGTATCAGGTAGTTGCGACCGTAGCCGTCCTTGACCTCGACGATGTCGCCGGGGGCGCCCAGCGCCGGCACCTCGTGAGTGAGGATGAGCTTCATCGGTACGTCCCCTCTCAGCGGGTGGTCGAGGTGTAGGGCAGCAAGGCCATCTCGCGTGCGTTCTTGATCGCCGTGGCGATCTGTCGCTGCTCCTGGACGCTGACTCCGGTGACCCGGCGGGCCCGGATCTTGCCCCGGTCGGAGATGAACTTGCGCAGCAGGTTGGTGTCCTTGTAGTCGATGTAGGTCACCTTGGCTGCCTTGAGCGGGTTCTGCTTCTTCTTCGGCTTGCGGAGGATGGGCTTGGCCATTGTGGTGCTCCCTTCAGAGCCCGGCTCGCGCCGGAATGGGCCGACGGGTACGAATCGGTGCTGGTCAGTTGATCGTGGTCGTGGCTAGAACGGAGGGTCGTCGTTGCCGCCGCTGGGGCCGCTGGACGCCCATGGGTCGTTAGCTGTCTGGCCGCCGGACGGGCTGGCAGCCGGTGCGCTGGACGCCCACGGGTCGGTGCCGCCCTGACCGCCGCCCCCCTGGTTGCCGCTGCTCTGGCCGAAGCCGCCGCCCCCGGCGCCGGATCGCTGGGTGCGGGCCACCTTCGCGGTCGCGCTGCGCAGGCTGGGCCCGACCTCGTCGACGTCGACCTCGTAGACGGTCCGCTTCTCGCCCTCGCGGGTCTCGTACGACCGCTGCTTGAGGCGACCCTGCACGATGACGCGCATCCCCTTCTGCAACGACTCGGCGGTGTTCTCGGCCGCCTGCCGCCACACCGAGCAGGTCAGGAAGAGGCTCTCGCCGTCCTTCCACTCCCCGGACTGACGGTCGTAGGTGCGTGGGGTCGAGGCCAGCCGGAAGCTGGCCACGGCGGCACCGGAAGGGGTGAAGCGCAGCTCGGGGTCGTCGACGAGGTTGCCGACGAGGGTGATGACTGTCTCGCCTGCCATGAGATCTCCTGCGGGTCAGAGTTGGGTGTCCCACGGTGGGGACGTCTGGGCAAAGTCAACCGCACGACGCCGACATGCGTCTTCGGTCGTCCACAGCCTCAGCGCGCGTCGGGCCGGATGACCTTCGTTCGCAGGACCGACTCGTTGAGGGTCAGCTGGCGGTCGAGCTCCTTGACCGTCGCCGGCTCAGCGTGCAGGTCGATGACCGCGTAGATGCCTTCGGCCTTCTTCTGGATCTCGTAGGCCATCCGGCGCCGGCCCCACACGTCGACGCTGTCGATCGTGCCGCCGTCGTTGGTGACCAGGCTCAGATAGCGGTCGAGCGGCGGGGGGACCGTGCGCTCCTCGAGCTCGGGGTCGAGGATGATCATCAGTTCGTAGTGCCGCACAGCGATATCCACCTCCTACGGACTCAGCGGTCACGGTCCTTCCGTGACAGGAGGATGTGTGCTCCGGTCGTGCCGCACCCACAACCAGGACGCTGGGATGAGGCTGGGACCGGGAGGTCAAGCCTTGCGACCGGACCGACCCTTGATGCTAGCCGAGCCGGTGCCAGCAGAGCCAATCCGGCCACCCGGACCGGATCATCCGAGGGTTGGGTCGTCCGCCCTGCAGGTGCAAGGGGCCGCTCACCCGCTCGGTTGTGCAGGCCGGCCCTGGCTGAGGCTCACTCGGTGCCGATCGCGGTGAGCACGTCGAGCCGCGCGGCACGTCGCGCCGGCAGCACCGCGGCGAGCACCCCCACGGCGGCCGCGGCAACGACGAAGACCCCGAGCTGCAGCCACGGGATGCGCAGCACCTCGATGCCCTGGTCGGCGATCGCGCGCTGCAGCACCGCGCCGAAGACGACGCCCATGACCACACCGAGCACGGCGCCGAGCACAGCGATAGCCACCGACTCCAGGCGCACCATGCGCCGCAGTTGGCGGCGCTGCATGCCGATTGCGCGCAGCAGACCGACCTCGCGGGTGCGCTCGATGACCGACAGCGCCAGGGTGTTCACGATGCCCAGCACCGCGATAACGATGGCGAGGGCCAGCAGCGCATAGATGATGGCCAGCAGCTGGTCGATCGGCGCCCGCTGCTCCTCGGCGAAGGCAGCCTGGTCCTTGACCGACACCAGCGGGATGTCGGCGACGGCGGCGTCGATGTCGGTCTCCACGGTGGCCGGCGTGGCCCCGGCGGCCAGCGTCACGTAGACGTAGTTGTCCTGGGGTCGCAGCCCACCGGCCTCGAAGGCATCGATCGTGAACAGGTACGGGACGCCGATGGCCGGGCTCTGCTCGTACAGGGCGGCAACGGTGGCCTGCTGCTCGCCCCCGGGCAGCGTCAGCGTGACGGTGTCGCCGACCGCGATGTCCTCGTCCTCGGCGCGCTGCTGCTCGATCAGCACGGTGCCCTCGACGAAGTCCTCGAGCGACCCCCCAGCGACGTCCAACGTGACCATGTCGCCGAACTGAGCAGGGTCGGTGGCGCCGATGTAGTCATCTCGGCCGTCGACCGAGCCCGGTGCGTAGCGCACCGGTGCCACCGCGCTCACCCCGTCGATCGCAGCGACGTCGTCGGCGATGGACGGCGAGAAGGGCTGGCCGATCGCGTTGGAGACCACGAGGTCGGCGGTGAAGTTGGTGGCGATGACCTTGTCGACACTGGCCTTGGCGGACTGGCCGAGCACCGACATGGTGGCCACCAGCGCCAGCCCGATCATCAGTGCCGACGCGGTTGCCGCCGTCCGCCTCGGGTTGCGCAGCGCGTTGTCGGCGGACAGCTGGCCGATCGTGCCGAACACGCTGCGGTAGAGCCCGCGGAGCACCGTGAGCACCGGTCGCCCGAGCACCGGGCTGGACAAGGCCACGCCCAGCAGGACGCCGAGGATCCCGGCGCCGACCAGCGCGGCCCCGGTGCCGCCCGAACCGGCTAGGCCGGCGGCGATCGTCGCCGCACCCACCGCGACCAGCGCGATACCGACGACGAGGCGGCGCCGGATGGCTGTCTCGGGCATCGCCACGCCGTCACGCAGGGCCTCGACCGGGGCCACTTTGGCGGCGCGCCTGGCCGGCAGGTATGCCGCGACCATCGTGACCACGATGCCGACGGCGTACGACCAGACCAGCGTCATGGGCGTGAAAACCAGCGGCGACTCCGACAGGTCGAGCCCGATCCGGCCGAAGATCGCCTTGATGCCGGTGGCCACTGCGAAGCCGACCCCGACGCCGACGGTGGAGCCGATCAGGGCGATGGCGAGGGCCTCCAGCAGCACCAACCGGCGGACCTGGCGGCGCGACGCCCCGAGCGCGCGGAGCAGCGCCAGCTCCCGGGCTCGCTGGGCGACCAGGATGGAAAACGTGTTGACGATGAGGAATGAGCCGACGACCAGCGCGACGACGACGAAGACGTACAAGAAGATGTTGATGAACTGCAGCACCTGGCCGATGGCGTCCTTCTGCTCCTCAGCGGCCGCGTCGCCGGTCAGGGCCTCGACATCGTCGGGCAGGTCCGCGGCGACCGCATCGCGCAGCTCGTCCTGCGACTCCTCGTCGCTGCCGCTGACCCAGATGTCGGTATAGACGTCCTCACCGTCGAAGAAGAGCTCCTGCATGGCATCGGTGTCGAACAAGGTGAGCGTGGCGCCGTTGAGTCCCGCACTGAACGTGTAGATGCCGACGAGTGTCGCCTCGAGCCGCGACCGCGTCCCGGCCGTGACGAGCGGCACGGTGTCCCCCACGTCGTATCCCGCGCGCTCGGCGGTACCGCCGTCGAGGGCGATCTCGTCGGGTCCCTCGGGAGCTCGGCCGGCGGTGAGAGCGCCGGGGGTCTCGCCGGCCGCGTTGGGGGCGTCGTTGAGGTTGACGCCGATGCCGGGTGGGCCCTGGCCGCCGACGACCTGGCCATCGCCGTCGACGACGAACACCCCCTCGACGGTGAGGTTGCCGTCGGCGCGAGCCACGCCCGGTACGGCGGCGAGCTGGTCGACGAGCGGGCCCGGCAGGGTCCGAGCGTCGAAACCCCCGAACTGGGCCTCACCCTTGACCGTCGGCCGGACCACGACATCGCCGACCGAGGCGTCCACGATCGCATCGAAGGACTTGCCGAGGGTGTCGGTGAAGACCGACGTACCGGCCACGAAGCCGACGCCCAGCACGATCGCGAAGGTGCTGAGCAACAGCCGGGTCTTGCGCGCCAGCAGGTTGCGCCAAGCCGCCCGCAGCACGCTCAGGCCTTCATCATCTCGAGCACCGCGTCCGCGGTCGGGTCCTGCAGCTCGGCTACGACCCTGCCGTCGGCGAGCAGCACCACCCGGTCAGTGAACGCCGCCGAGCTCGGGTCGTGGGTCACCATCACGATCGTCTGGTCGAACTCGTCGGCGCTGCGCCGAAGGAAACCCATCACCTCATCGCTCGCCACCGAATCCAGGTTGCCGGTGGGCTCGTCGGCGAACACGATGGCCGGCCGGCTCATCAGCGCCCGGGCGCAGGCCACGCGCTGCTGCTGGCCACCGGACAGCTCATTGGGTTTGTGGTCGAGGCGGTCACCGAGACCGACGGCGCTGATAACCGTGTCGTACCAGGCCGGCTCGGGCTTGCGGCCGGCGATGGACAGCGGCAGCGTGATGTTCTCGTGCGCGGTGAGCGTCGGCACCAGGTTGAAAGCCTGGAAGACGAAGCCGACCTGGTCGCGGCGCAACGCGGTGAGGGCCTTGTCGGACAACCCGGCCAGTGCGGTGTCACCGATTTGCACCGTGCCGCTGGTCGCGGTGTCGAGGGCCGCCAGGCAGTGCATGAGCGTCGACTTACCCGAGCCCGAGCGCCCCATCACCGCGGCGAACTGGCCGCGCCAGAAGTCGACCGAGACATCGTCGAGCGCCCGTACCTCGGTGTGCCCGGCACCGTAGACCTTGGTCAGGTTGCGTGCACTGGCAGCGGCGCCGTACGTGGCCTCGGCGTCGAGCCGAGCTGTGGTGTCTTGAGACACAGCGCTCCCCTCCCAGCAGCAGGCGGGCGCCCCGACCCGCTCGCCGCCGACACGATAGCTCGCACCGGTGACAGTCCGGCCAGTGGTTTTCGCCTGCTGGCCAGCACCTGTCCGTCTCGGCTCCTAGGGTGCAGGCATGGTCACCAGCCAACGCATCGGAGCCCACGTCGACCAGCACGACCCGCTGGCCGAGGCGGTCGCGCGGGGCGCCGACCTGGTGCAGCACTTCCTTGGCGACCCGCAGGGCTGGAAGCGACCGACCGTGGCGTACGCGGGTGGCGCCACCGCGCTGCGCGACGCGGCCGCACGGGCGGACATCGACATCTACGTGCACGCGCCGTATGTGCTCAACGTGGCCACCAGCAACAACCGCATCCGCATCCCCAGCCGCAAGCTGCTGCAGCAGACCCTCGACCTGGCCGGCGAGATCGGAGCACGGGGGGTCATCGTGCACGGCGGGCACGTGCTGAAGGACGACGATCCGCAGGTGGGGTTCGACAACTGGACCAAGTGTGTCGAGCGCGCCGACCTGGTGGTGCCGTTGCTGATCGAGAACACCGCGGGAGGCGACAACGCGATGGCACGGCATCTTGAGCGGATCGAGCGCTTGTGGCAGGCGGTGAGCGACGCCGGGGGTGACCCCGTGGGGGCCGGGAGGATCGGCTTCTGCCTCGACACCTGTCATGCGCATGCCGGGGGAATCGAGGTGTCGGCGGCGGCGGAGAAGGTGCTCGCGGTCACTGGACGGATCGACCTGGTGCATGCCAACGACAGCCGCGACGCGTTCGACTCCGGCGCCGACCGGCACGCCAACCTTGGACGTGGCCGGCTCGATGCGCAGGAGCTGCTGGCGGCGGTACGCGCCGCGGGTGCCCCCGTGGTCTGTGAGACGCCGGGTGGCGCGGACGGCCAGAGCGCCGACATCGCCTGGCTGCGTGAACGGCTCTGACCCGTCCGGGAGCGGTGGGCCTCCGCTAGCCTCGCTGCGCGTGAGCTCCCCCGTCCTGTCCGTTCGCCCGATCGACGCTGCCACCCATGTGGGGCACCTGCGTTCGCTGCCCGCCGCGAGCTTCCTGCAGACCCCGGCCTGGGGGCAGGTCAAGACCGACTGGCGCCCTGAATCCCTCGGCTGGTTCGACGGCGGGCGACTGGTCGGCGTCGCGCTGGTCTTGCACCGCGCGCTGCCCCGGCTCGGCCGCACCTTGGCGTACCTGCCCGAAGGGCCGGTCATCGACTGGGCGGGCGCTGCGCAGTCGGGCTCGCTGGCGGCGTGGCTCGACCCGATGACCGCGCACTTCAGGTCGCAGAAGGCCTTCGCCGTCCGCATGGGCCCGCCGGTCGTGACGCGGCGCTGGGAGGCGGCCACGGTGAAGAAGGCCGTCGCCGATCCCGCACTCAGCCGGCTCGGTGCGGTTCCGGCCGATGCGGCCGAGGACACCGGCACCGCCGTGGTCGAGCACCTCCGGGGCGCCGGCTGGCGGCTGCAGACGGCCGACGGCGGCGGTTTCACCGCCGGACAGCCGCAGTACGTCTTCCAAGTGCCGATGGCCGGCCGTGACGAGGACGCGCTGCTCGCGGCCATGAACCAGCAGTGGCGGCGCAACATCAAGAAGGCGGCCAAGGAGGGCGTCGAGGTCCACACCGGTGACCGCGCGGACCTGGCGTCCTTCCACGCCCTGTACGCCGAGACCGCCTCGCGGGACGGCTTCACCCCGCGCCCCCTGCCGTACTTCCAGCTGATGTGGGACGCGCTCAGCGCAGAGGACCCCGACCGGATCCGGCTCTACCTCGCCGAGCACGAGGGTGACCTGGTCGCCGCCACCACCTTGGTACGGGTGGGCGAACACGCGTGGTACTCCTACGGCGCCTCCAGCGCCGCCAAGCGGGAGGTCCGCGGCTCCAACGCCGTGCAGTGGCAGATGATGCGCGACGCGCGCGCGGCGGGCGCGACCGTCTATGACTTGCGTGGCATCACCGACACCCTCGACGAGGCAGACCCCCACGTCGGGCTGGTTCAGTTCAAGGTCGGCACCGGCGGCGAGGCCATCGAGTACGCCGGCGAGTGGGACCTGCCGCTCAACGGCGTGCTCTACCGCGCCTTCGACCTCTACATGCGTCGGAGGTGAACCGGTGCCGCTGACACTGCGCATCGAGGGAGACCGCTGGCGGAGCCATCTGCGCCGCACCGCCGAGACGTACGGGGTGGTCGGGCAGGGCATCGTCCCGGTGGTCAAGGGCAACGGGTACGGCTTCGGGTTGGCGAGCCTCGCCCGGCGATCGGCGTGGCTCGGAGCCGACGCCGGTGTCGACACCGTCGCCACCGGGATGTACGAGGAGGTCCCCGAGCTGTTGTCGCGCTTCGCGGGCGACGTGCTGGTGCTGTCTCCCTGGCGCCCGTTCCTGTCCGAGGTGCCCGACGGCGACCGGGTCGTGCATACGGTCGGCCGGCTGGACGACCTCGCCGCGCTCGGCGCGCAGCGCCCCGGAGCGCGGATCGTGGTCGAGGCGCTGACGACCATGTCGCGACACGGCCTCCCCCGCCACGAGCTGGCCGCCGCCGCCGACCTGGTCCGAGCCGGACGCCTGCGGCTCAGCGGGCTGGCGTTGCACCTGCCGCTGGTCGGGGAGCACGAGCCCGAGGCCGAGGAGTGGGCAGCGGTGCTCGAGGCGTCCCAGCTGGACACCTCGACGATGTGGGTCTCGCACCTCGACGCGCAACAGATCGGCCGACTCCGGGCTCGTCGTCCGCGGCTGCTGGTCCGTCCGCGGGTCGGTACTGCGCTGTGGCTCGGCGATCGGGGGGCGTTGACGGTGCGGGCCACGGTGCTCGACCGGCATCCGGTGTCGCGCGGCGACCGGGTCGGTTACCGCCAGCGCCCACTGCCCCGTGCCGGCCACGTCCTCGTCGTCGCCGGCGGCACTGCACACGGCATCGGCCTGGCGGCACCGGCGGCCGGATCCGCCCGCCAGCGGGCGCTGGCACTTGCCCGAGGTGGGCTCGAGGCCGCCGGGATGACACTGTCCCCGTACACCGTCGGGGGTCGGCAGCGGTGGTTCGTCGAGCCGCCGCACATGCAGGTCAGCCTGATCTTCGTGCCGGCGGGGGCCGGTGTACCCGATGTGGGCGACGAGGTGGACGTCGCGGTGCGGTTCACCACCACCACCTTCGACCACATCGAGATTGGCTGACCCGCCGCGACTCATCCCCTGCTCGGCGAGGGGCGCTGCGCCACGTTTACGTGGCGCGGGGCCGGGGCCGGCGTTCGGCGAGGACACCGCCGGCGGGGTCGTCTGTGACGAGGTCGGCGCGCACCGGGTCATGCTCGGGACGCAGGATGTCTCGCACCACCACGCCGGCCAGCCACAGCTCGGCGGCCACCCGGACGGCAATGGCCACGGCATAGGTGTCGTCGACGCCCGCGTCCGCCGTCGCCCCCGCCAACGTCCACCAGATCGCGAGGAAGTAGAAGACCTCGCCGGCCTGCCAGATCAGCAGGTCACGCCATCGCGGTCGCGCCAGCACCGCGAAGGGCAGCAGCCACAGCACGTACTGCGGGGAGTAGACCGGCCACACCACCAGCCCGCCGATCAGCAGCAGCACGACGACCTGAGGCAGCCGTGGCTGCCGCTGCGAGCCGAGCGCAAGGCCGAGCACCGCGAGCACCACCAGTGCCATCCCCAGCACGACCAGCACCACGAGCAGCGGGGCAGCCGCGGTCCTGCCGTAGGCCGCGGCCAGCCGCCAAAGCGAGCCGTAGCCGACCTGGCCGGTCAGGGTGTGGTTCACCGTGCCCCACCAGGAGTCCCGCGCGAGCAGGAGCACCGGCACCTGCCACAGTGCCCAGACGGCGGACGTGACGCCGGTCACAGCCAACCAGCCGCGCGGCTGGCGTGCCCGTACCGCCAGCGGCAGCAGCGCCACCAGCACGGCGACCGGCCACACCGCGGCCGCGACGGCGGTCCCGAGCAGCACTCCGGCGGCGATCGGGCGTTCGCTGGACCAGACGGCTACCGCGGCGATGGCCGCGGTCACTCCGAGCAGGTCCCAGCCGATGGTGGCCGCCAGTATCAGCACCGGCGCGAGGGCGAACGCCGCGGCGTCCCACGGCCGCCGGCCGGACAACCGCAGCAGCAACGCCACCAGCGCGAGCATCAGCGCGATCATCGCCAGGGCGTACACGGCGTAGTACGTCACGGCCTCACGGTGCAGCGACGGCGCGCGGGCCAGCTCTGCGACCCGCTGCTCCGCGCGGTCGCCGACGTCGGGAGTGTCGGTGAGCACCCGTGCAGCACCGGCCGCGGCCCACGCGAGGACCACCACCGGCGCCGGGTCGGCCGTCGGGGGGTAGCGGCCGGCACCGTCGGCATAGGGGCGCAGGCCCTCGCCGGCACCTGAGACGACATACGACAGCGGGATGTCGCTGTAACAGAGGTCGGCGTAAGCCGACCCATCCCACCACGCCCCGGACTGGCATGGGGCCGTGTGGACCAGATTGAGCACCCCGGCCAGCGTGACCAGCGCCAGTACGCTGCGCAGCGGCGTCCACCACGGGTGCGGCCGGGCATGGACACCCAACGGCCCGCCGATCGCCTGGCTGCTGGCGGCGACAACCGCGTCATCACGCGACGGCGCAACCGCGCCGTCAGCCCCCGCCACCACCACCGGGCCCGTCGGATGATGGTTCCTGCGACCCCGGTGGGTTGGGGTTGGGCGGGTCAGTGGTCGGCGGCTCCGTCGTCGTGGTCGGCGGCTCCGTCGTCGTCGTGGTCGGCGGCTCCGTCGTCGTGGTCGGCGGCTCCGTCGTCGTCGTGGTCGGCGGCTCCGTCGTCGTGGTCGTCGTCGTCGGGACCGTGACGGTGCTCGTCGGCGGCGCGATGGTCCCGGTGACGAAGGCGGGCGCGGGGAAGTCGACGCACTTGGTGTCCTGCAGTGCGCCCTGCATGTACGCCGCGAAGGTCCGCGCCGGGAACTCCCCGCCGTAGAAGGTCGGCAGGTAGTTCTCGAGCTGCTCGTTGCCGTCCCCGCGGACGTACATCACCGCAGTCGACAAGGTGGGCGTGTAGCCGACGAACCACGACGACGACACCTCACCCTGCGCACCGGTCGCCGTGCCGGTCTTGCCCGCGACCGGGCAGCGCACCGTCGAGGCGTTGGTCCCGGTGCCCCGCTCGACGACCTGCTGCAAGGCGTACGACACGTCGCTGGCAATCTCGGCCGAGAAGGTGCGCGTCGCGGTGTCCTCGGCCGTATACACGGTCTCGCCGTCGGCATCGACGACCGTCTCCAGCACGTGCCAGTCGGCACGTCGACCACCGGCGGCGAACGTCGCGTACGCATTGGCCATATCAATGGTCGGCACCGGGGCGTAGCCCAGCGCCACCACCGGCACCGGCGCCAGCTTGTTCGTCGCGGACTTGGGGATGCCAGCCAGCTCGGCCGCCCCGATCACCTTCTGCCCGCCGTTGTCCATGGACAAGGTGAGGTCGACGTAGGCGGTGTTGATGGACTCGACCGTGGCGTACAGCAACGGCACAAAGCCGAACGACCCACCACCGGAGTCGCCCTGGTTCTCGACGTCCTCCCCTGTCCCCTCGATGACGTAGGGCGAGTTGCCGTCGAAGGTGTCGGTGAGGCTGATGCCGTCGCGCAGGGCGGCCAGCAGCGCGAACGGCTTGAACGACGAGCCGGGCTGGCCACCCGCCAGCGCCCAGTTGAAGTCACTACGGACGTAGTCCGCTCCGCCGTAGACCGCGCGGACCTTACCCGAGCCGGGCTCGACCGAGGCCAGCGCAATGTGCAGCTGCTTGAGCCTGCCCAGCTTCTGTGCGCGTACCGCCTGCTTCGCCGCGGTCATGGCCTTGCGGCTAAACGTCGTGGTGATCTGCAGCCCGCCCGCGTCCACGTCGGCATCGCTGAACCCGTTCGTGCGCAGCTCTGCTCGCGCCATCGCCATCAAGAAGCCGTCGGGGCCGCCCAGCTCGTCGTCCTGCGACGGCGCGACGGTCTTCGGCAGCCTGCGACTGAAGCGTTCGGCCTGGGGTGCGCTCAGCGCACCGGTCTCCACCATCCCGTCGAGCACGTAGCGATAGCGCACGAGCGCGTCGGCCGCCGCGCCCTTACCCTCCCTGGGGTCGAGCGTCCCGGGCGAGTTGAGCACGGTCGCCAACAGCGCGGCCTCGGGGACCGTCACCTCGCCGATGTCCTTGTCGAAATAGGCCGCCGCCGCCGCCTGTGCCCCGTAGGCCCCGCGACCGAAATAGATCGTGTTGAGGTAGCCCTGCAGGATCTCGTCCTTGGACACCTCGCGCTGCACCTTCAGTGCGAGGATGCCCTCGCGAGCCTTGCGCGAGTAGGTCTGGTCCTGGGTGAGGTAGAGGATCTTGACGTACTGCTGGGTGATCGTGGACGCGCCCTGGGTCGACTCGCCGACCACGTTGTTGTAGGCGGCGCGGACGATGCCCTGCACGTCGATGCCGGCGTTGGCATAGAAGGTGCGGTCCTCGGCGGCGATCACCGCCTGCTGCATGTGGTCGGGCACCTCGTCCAGCAGCACCAGCTGCCGGTCCTGCACCGCGAAGGATCCGAGCTCTGACCGGCCGTCGGCGTAGTAGACGAAACTGGCCTCGGCCTGGAAGTCCTCGTTGGGGTCGGGGATGTCGACCACGGCGTAGGCGATGAGGAAGCCGGCAAGGCCCACGATCAAGAGACCGAGCACGGCAAGCCCCAGCCAGCCGAGCAGACGCCGCCACAGCGGCGAGCGCTGCTTGGCGCTCGACTTCGCTGTACTCATGCGCGGGTCCCCCCTGCCGGGCCGTCCTGTCCGCCGACCATTGTGACAAGGCGGAGCTGGCATGCCATCCGCGCCCGAACACAGGGTAGCTGCCCCGAGCGGCAAAGCATGACCCGATGTATCGCGGCGATACATAGAAGCGGTACGCTGTCATCGTAGGCGAAGCTTGGGAGGCGCCGGCATGGCACGCCGCGGAGTCGCACTGGAGATGGCCGTACTCGGCCTGCTGCACGACGCGCCCATGCACGGCTACGAGCTGCGCAAGCAAGTGACTGCGCTGCTCGGCTGGGGCCGAGTGCTCTCGTACGGCACGCTGTACCCCTGCCTGAAGGCCATGGCCCGCAGCGGCTTCCTGCAGATGGCGACACCCACCGCGGGGGCGGCGGGCGGGCGCGGCCGCATCGTGTACAGCATCACGGCGCCGGGCCGGCAGCGCTTCACCCAGCTGGTCTCCGAGGGGGGACCCGCGTCGTGGGAGGACGACGTGTTCGGTGTCCACTTCGCCTTCTTCGCTCGTGCGGACGCTCGCACCCGCGTCCGCATCCTCGAGGGCCGCCGCAGCCGCCTCGAGGAGCGACTCGAACGGTTCCGTACGACGCTGGCTCGCGGCCGCGAGCACCGCGACGCCTACGCCCTGGAACTGCAGCGCCATGGCGTGGAGTCCGCCGAGCGCGAGGTGCACTGGCTCACCGACCTGATCAACACCGAGCGGGCTGGCGCCGCCCCGGGGGCCAGCGGGCCCATCAGCACGCCTGACCCTGACACAACCAACCACCACCCCTCGACGAAGGAGACAGCCTGATGGGCAAGGTCCGTGTGGCCATCGTGGGCGTCGGCAACTGCGCGACGTCACTCATCCAAGGTGTGCAGTACTACGCCGACGCCGATCCCGACAGCACCGTGCCGGGTTTGATGCACGTACGCTTCGGCGACTACCACGTCTCCGACATCGAGTTCGTCGCCGCGTTCGACGTCGACGCCAAGAAGGTTGGGTTCGACCTCGCCGAGGCGACCCGCGCCAGCGAGAACAACACCATCGCCATCTGTGAGGTGCCGCCGACCGGCATCACCGTGCAGCGCGGTCACACCCTCGACGGACTCGGCAAGTACTACCGCGAGACGATCGAGGAGTCCGACTCGGCGGCCGTCGACGTGGTGGCGGCGCTGCGCGACAGCGGCGCGGACGTGCTGGTCTCCTACCTGCCGGTGGGCAGCGACGACGCCGACAAGTTCTACGCCCAGTGCGCCATCGACGCGGGCGTCGCCTTCGTCAACGCTCTGCCGGTCTTCATCGCCTCGGACCCGACGTGGGCCAAGAAGTTCGAGGACGCCGGCGTCCCGATCATCGGCGACGACATCAAGAGCCAGGTGGGTGCGACCATCACCCACCGGGTGCTGGCCAAGCTGTTCGAGGACCGCGGCGTGGTGCTGGATCGCACCTACCAGCTCAACGTCGGCGGCAACATGGACTTCAAGAACATGCTCGAGCGCGACCGCTTGGAGTCCAAGAAGATCTCCAAGACCCAGGCGGTCACGAGCAACGTCGAGCACGAGATCGAGGCCCGCAACGTGCACATCGGGCCCAGCGACTACGTCCAGTGGCTGGACGACCGCAAGTGGGCCTACGTCCGGCTCGAGGGCCGCGCGTTCGGCGACGTACCGCTCAACCTGGAATACAAACTCGAGGTGTGGGACTCGCCCAACTCCGCAGGCGTCATCATCGACGCGGTCCGCGCGGCCAAGATCGCCTCGGACCGTGGTCTGGCCGGACCGGTCCACCCGGCCTCGACGTACTTCATGAAGTCGCCGCCGCGGCAGCGTCCCGACGACCAGGGCAAGGCCGAGCTGGAGGCCTTCATCCACGGCGACTGAGGCACTGACACACTCCTGCGGTGCGGGTGCTCAGCGACCTTCGGCGACTGCTGGCAGTTGCTGGCTTCCGGCGATTGCTGACCGTCCGGCTGCTCGCCCAAGGTGCCGACGGAGTCTTCCAGGTCATCCTCACCGCCTACCTGTTCTTCTCCCCGGAGCGGCAGACGACACCCACCGCGATCGCGGTGGTGACGGCGGCGACCCTGCTGCCATTCAGCCTGGTGGGGCCGTTTGCCGGGGTGCTGCTGGACCGGTGGTGGCGCCGCGACGTGCTGGTCGGGGCTCCGCTCGTGCGGGCGCTGCTGGCCGTCCTGATCGCATGGCTGCTGCTGGCCTCAGACGGCGGAGCCGGCAGCAACGCCGTGCTGTTCAGCCTGGTGACGGCGGGCTTTGCCGTCAACCGGTTCCTGCTGTCGGCGTTGTCGGCGGCGCTTCCGCACACGGTGCCGGACGCCGACCTGCTGTCGGCCAACGCGGTGGTCCCCACCGTTGGGACCATGGCTTTCACCCTCGGTCTCGGCCTCGGTGGAATCTGGCAGGGACTGCTCGGCGGCCCCGACGAGGGGCTGGGCGGGACACTCGCACTGGCTGCGACGCTGTGGCTGCTGGCAGCAGTGGCCGCTGTGCGTTTCGCGCGACCGGCCCTCGGACCAGACCACGAGACCCGGGTCCTGCCCGCCGACCTCGACGGCCCCGTACGGGGGCTGGTGGAGGGACTGCGACACCTGCGGTCGCGGCCGCAGGCCACCGCGGGGCTACTGCTGGTCGGCGCGCAGCGGATGGTCGGCGGGCTCGTGCTGGTGGCCGCGATCCTGCTGTACCGCAGCACCTTCACCGATCGTGACGACCCGACCGGGGCCCTCGCCGGACTGGGGCTGACCGTCGTCGCGGCCGGCATCGCCATCGTGCTGGCCGCACTAGCGACCCCGACCGTCGTGGCCCGGTCCTCGCTACGCACCGCGATGGTCGGCGTGCTGCTGCTGGCGGCGCTGGTGCAGGGTGCCTTCGCGGGGGTCGGCTCCGAGAGCCTGCTCGTCGCGTCGGCGTTCACGCTGAACCTCAGCGGACATGCGCTCAAGATCGCCGCCGACACCCTGGTCCAGCACCACGTCGCCGATGACCATCGGGGCCGGGTGTTCGCCCTCTACGATCTGTCGTTCAATGCCGGTCTGGTCTCGGCGGCCACCGTCGGAGCCCTGACCCTGCCCCTGGACGGTGACTCACCCACCATGATGACGGCGGCTGCCCTGGCCCTCGTCGGGCTCGCGGTCATCGCGAGCCGGGTTCTTCCCCGGACAGCCGTCGGTGCCGCCACCAGGTGAGCAGCTCGGCCCGGGCCCGCTCCTCACCCAGCGGTCCGTGCTCGAGGCGCAGCTCCATCAGATGCCGGTACGCATCGCCGACCACGCGGCCGGGCGGTACGTCGAGCAGAGCCATGATCTGGTTGCCATCGAGGTCGGGGCGTAGCGCGGCTCGGCCCTCCTGCTCGGCCAGCCGCGCAATCCGTACCTCGATGTCGTCATAGGTCTGCTGCAGGCGTGCCGCCTTGCGTGCGTTGCGGGTGGTGGTGTCGGCCCGGGTGAGGACGTGCAGCCGCTCGAGCTGGTCGCCCGCATCGCGCACGTACCGCCGCACGGCCGAGTCCGTCCACTCCCCGCTGCCGTAGCCGTGAAAGCGCAGGTGCAGGGCCACCAGCTCGGCGACCGCGTCCACGACATCGTTGGGGAAGCGCAGCGCGCGCAGCCGCTTGCGGGTCAGCTTGGCCCCCACCACGTCGTGGTGGTGGAAGGTGACGGCGCCGTCGGGGGTGAAGCGTCGGGTGCGAGGCTTGCCGACGTCGTGCATCAGGGCCGCCAACCGGGCCACCAGGTCCGGACCACCCCCGGGCAGTCTCGGCTCTAACGCGATGGTCTGCTCCAGCACCGTCAGGGTGTGCTCGTAGACATCTTTGTGCCGGTGGTGCTCGTCCCGCTCGAGCCGCAGGGCTGGCAGCTCAGGCAGCACGTGGTCGGCGAGGCCGGTCTGCACCAGCAGCCTCAGCCCGCGGCGTGGGTCGGCTGAGCAGACCAGCTTGACCAGCTCGTCGCGCATCCGCTCGGCGGACACGATGGAGATGCGATCAGCCATGTCGCGGATCGCGGCGACCACGGCGTCGGTGGCAGTGAGATCGAGCTGCGCGCTGAACCGCGCGGCCCGCATCATGCGCAGCGGGTCGTCGGTGAACGACTGCACGGCCGTTCCCGGCGTGCGCAGCACCCCGGCCGCCAGGTCCTCCAGACCCCCGAACGGATCGACGAACTCCCGCGCGGGCAGCTGCACGGCCATCGCGTTGACGGTGAAGTCCCGGCGGGACAGGTCACCGTCGAGGGTGTCGCCGAAGTCGACATCGGGCTTGCGCGAGGAGGCGTCGTAACGGTCCGAGCGGTAGGTGGTGATCTCCACCTGCGCCGAGCCCTTGCGCGCCCCGATGGTGCCGAAGGCTATGCCGACGTCCCAGACCGCGTCGGCCCAACCGGTCAGCAGTCGCTGAGTCACCTCCGGCTGTGCAGAGGTGGCGAAGTCCCAGTCGTTGCCGAGGCGCCCGAACAGGAGTGCGTCGCGCACCGACCCTCCGACCAGCGCAAGCTCCTCGCCGGCGGCGGTGAATCGTCGTGCCAGCGGCTCGACCACTGGTGCGACCCGCAGCAACTCGGCGACCGCGCTGCGCTGCAGGTCGCTGAGCTTGCCGTGGACTTCCGGAACAGGGGGGTCGGGCACGGGGGGCCATCGTACGCGCGCATCGGGCCGGGCTTACCCACCACCACCAGCACCGGCCTCTACCATGACGGCGTGACCGCCGGACCCGATCGGCGACGGTTGCGTGCCGTCGTGGCGGTCGTGTCCCTCGCTGCGATGTTGCCTGCGCTGGCGGGCTTCTGCGCCTCCGGGGTGCAGGCAGCGGCGACCCCCGCTGAGGGCGCCGGCTCCGACGACCCCCTGCGCGTCGACCTCGCCGCACTGACCCCGTCGTGGCTGGAGGCCGGTGAGCCAGTGGTCCTGGAGGGCAGGGTCACCAACGTCGACGACCAGCAGTGGCGTCAGGTCCAGGTCTACCTCGTGGTCTCACCGAGCCCGTTGACGACTCGGGCCGAGCTGTCGGCGACCAGCGACAGCCCGGCCGAGTCGTACTTCGGCGACCGGGTCACTTCCACCGGCACATTCGTCCGGCTGGGGCGGCTCCAACCGGGCGAACAGGGTTCGTTCCGCCTCACGGTGCCGTGGCGATCGCTGGAGATCTCCCGTGAACCCGGGGTCTACACCATCGGCGCGCAGGTGCTCGCCACCGACGAGCAGGGAGCCCGACCGGCCGCGGCGCAGGGTCGAGCTCGCACCTACATCCCTCTCGTCGACGCGGATCCGTCTGCGCCGCGAGTGCAGCTGGGGCTGGTGTGGCGCGTCGGTGCGCAGGTGCTCCGCCGTCGCGACGGCACGTACGCCCGGGCGGCCAGGCTCACGTCGTCCATGGCGGTCGGCGGTGCGTTGCGCCGCGTGGTGGACCTGGGCGCTACCGCTGGCACGGTCCCGCTCACGGTGGCCCCCGATCTTGCCGTGCTCGATGCCGCCCAGGACATCGGTACCGGGCGCTACGGGCCGCCGGGCGGTCTGGTGCGCCGGATCGGCGTCGAGG